>ENA-UEQN01000012-UEQN01000012.1-human-gut-metagenome-genome-assembly--contig:-NODE-12-length-178328-cov-15.791092_pt1 | contig 178328 bp, 142 predicted proteins | sample MGYA00242940_ERZ507944 | MGnify/ENA primary metagenome ERZ507944 (study PRJEB26167, sample SAMN06115449) | human gut metagenome | host: Homo sapiens | place: China:Fujian | collected 2015-08-20... | reverse complement strand
CGCCGTTACCGTGGGTTCGATTCCCGCACGGGTCACCAAAAAGCACCACTTCATTTGAGGTAGTGCTTTTTTCTTTTTATTTACTTTCCAATAGGTGTCGAACGTAAACGGTGACCCGTGCGGGAATCGAAAAGCCCGGGCCCCGCGTCCGGCGTACCGCGGGGCAAAAACAGCCCCGCGGGGCGTTTTTAGGGCGGGGGAGATTCCCGCACGAGCGGAAAGTTGATGTGGCCGGGGTGGTTGGTGGGGGCTGTTGTTTAAGATTGGCGTAGAGGCTTTCGGAAGTGCGCGGGCCGGGCATGCCCGGCCCCTACGGGGCGGCGATGGGAAAATGAGGGATAGCGGTAAGTTTCGGCGGGGTGTGGGTACCCCGCCCTACGCACGGATTTTAAGTGGGGCCGTAGGGCGGCCAGCCCTCTGGCCGCCGCTAAAGGCTTGCGGCGGCGGGAAGTGCCGGGAGGGATGAATCCCTCCCCTACGGATTGATTGTAAAAAGGATATGGCGGTAAGTTGCGGGCCGGGCATGCCCGGCCCCTACACGGGGTGTCGATGGGAAGATGGAAAATGGCGCAAAACCGGGCGGTGGTGCTTGCATAATTTTGCTGCAGGCCTTATAATATAATATAGCTGTTGTTATAAGGAGGGGTGTGCCACGGCGCAGACCAAACCACAAAAACAGGTGCTGGGGATACTGGGCGGGCTTGGGCCTGCTGCCAGCTGCTATCTCTACCAGATGCTGATCGACCACACCCCGGCTGCGCGGGATCAGGACCATATCGACATTGTGATCTCGTCCCGGGCGTCCACGCCCGACCGCACGGCCTTCATCATGGGCAAAAGCAGGGAAGATCCCTTTGCTGTGATGGAGCAGGATGGCTTCAGTCTGGTGCATTACGGCGCCACGGTGCTGGCAATCCCCTGCAACACGGCGCATTATTTCTATGACCGTCTGGCCGAGGCGCTGCCTGTGCCGGTGCTGAACATGCCCCGCCTGACGGTGGCCGATGCCAAGGCGGCGGGCTGCACAAAGCTGGGCATCCTTGCCACGGATGGCACGCTGGCGGCGGAGACCTACCAGATTGCCTGCCGGGCACAGGGTATCGACTGGGCCGTGCCGTCACCGGAGCATCAGCAGGAGGTCATGTCAGTCATTTATGACGACATCAAGCAGGGCAAGCGCGCCGATATGACGAAGTTTGGCGCGGCGGTGCATGACTTGAAAAAGCAGGGCTGCGATATGGCCGTGCTGGGCTGTACGGAGCTGAGCATTGTCAAGCGGGACGAGCATTTGGGAGCGTTCTTCATCGACAGCACCGAGGTGCTGTGCCGGCATGCGTTACAGGCGTGCGGGGTGGAGCCGGTGGGGTTCTAAAGGCGCGAGGAGGCGGCCGGAGGACTGGCCGCCCTACGGAGCGGCGAGATTGCCCGGGAGGTGCGTGACGGCGGCGAACGGGCAAAGCCCTTCCGGCCTCGCGGGCTCGGCCACCTCCCCTGTAATGGGAGGCTTTTGCGGGCTTCGCCCGAATGCCCAGAATATAAAATCCAGCATAAACGCAAAAAACACACCAAAACGGTTTGTGTATATAAGGAGAGAAATCACAGATGGATCAGAAAAAATTCTACATCACTACGCCGATCTATTACCCCAGCGATAAGCTGCATATCGGCCATACCTACTGCACTGTGGCGACCGATGCCATGGCCCGCTACAAGCGCCTGCAGGGCTACAATGTCAAGTTCCTGACCGGCACCGATGAGCACGGCCAGAAGATCGAGCTGAAGGCCAAGGAGGCCGGCGTCACCCCGCAGCAGTTTGTTGATAACATTGTGGAGGGCCCCAAGGGCGTCAAGGATCTGTGGAAGCTGATGAACATCAGCTATGACCGATTCATCCGCACGACCGATGACTACCATGTCGAGGCCATCCAGAAGATCTTCAAGAAGATGTACGAGAAGGGCGACATCTACAAGGGCAAGTATGTCGGCAAGTACTGCACCCCCTGCGAGAGCTTCTGGACCGAGAGCCAGCTCGTCAACGGCTGCTGCCCTGACTGCGGCCGCCCCGTTGTGGACGCCGAGGAGGAGGCTTACTTCTTCCGTCTGTCCAAGTATGCCGACCGCGTGCGCGATCTGCTCGTCAACACGGACTTCCTGCTGCCGCGCTCCCGCGTCAACGAGATGGTCCACAACTTCATTGACCCGGGCCTGGAGGACCTCTGCGTCTCCCGCACGAGCTTCAAGTGGGGCATCCCGGTCGATTTCGACCCCAAGCATGTCGTCTACGTCTGGATCGACGCGCTGTTCAACTACACCACGGCGCTGGGCTTCATGAATGACAAGTACCCCGACAGCGATTACGAGACCTTCTGGCCGGCCGATGTCCATTTTATCGGCAAGGAAATCGTCCGCTTCCACTCCATCATCTGGCCCGCCATGCTGATGAGCATGGATATGCCCCTGCCCAAGCACGTTTACGGCCACGGCTGGCTGCTGCTGGACGGCGGCAAAATGTCCAAGTCCAAGGGCAATGTCGTTGACCCCTACCTGCTGGCCGAGCGCTACAGCGCCGATGCGCTGCGCTACTTCCTGCTGCGCGACTTCCCGTTCGGCTCGGACGGCAACTTCTCCAATGAGCTGCTGATCAACCGCATCAATATGGATCTGGCCAACGACCTCGGCAACCTGTTGAGCCGCACCACCGCCATGGCCGACAAGTACTTTGGCGGCGAGCTGCCTGCCGAGCAGGCCGAAGGCCCCGAGGACGCTGCCCTGATCGAGAAGGCCACTGCCCTGCGCGCCCGCTATGAGGCCGACATGGAGGCCTATGCCTTCCAGAATGCGCTGGCCGATGTGTTCGAGGTCATTGACAACGCCAATAAGTATATCGACGCCACGGCACCGTGGGTGCTGGCCAAGAGCGAGGAATCCAAGCCCCGTCTGGCTCGCGTGCTGTACAATCTGGCCGAAACGTTGCGCATCTGCACCGTGCTGCTGCAGCCGTTCATGCCCACCACCTGCGAGAAGATTTTTGCCCAGCTGAATGTGGCCGCCGACGGCAAGACCTGGGACAGCGCCGCCGCCTTCGGCACCCTGCCTGCCAACGCCACCCTGCACAAGGGCGAGAACATCTTCCCCCGTATTGACGCCGCAAAGGAGCTGGCTGAGCTGGAGGCCCTTGAGGCTGCCCAGAAGGCCGCCGCACAGGCTGCCAACGCCCCCGCTGAGGAGGAAAAGCCCGCTGAGAGTGCCGCTGCGTCCGCAGAGCTGATTGGCGAGCACGAGGAAGAAATCACCTTCGACGACTTCTGCAAGGTCGAGCTGCGCGTGGCCGAGGTCCGCGCCTGCGAGCGGATGAAGGAGAGCAAAAAGCTGCTGCACCTGACCGTCTTTGACGGCGAGCGCGAGCGCTGCATCCTGTCCGGCATTGCGAAGTGGTTTGCGCCCGAGGATCTGATCGGTAAGAAGATCGGCATTGTCGCCAACCTGGCCCCCCGCCCGATGATGAAGGGCAAGTATGTCAGCGAGGGCATGATTTTCGCCGCCGACACCGATGTCGAGGGCGGCTGCTCCATCGCGTTCTTCCCGGACAGCACCCCCGCCGGTGCGCGCATCCACTAAAGCGGTGCGGAGAGAAGCATGCAAAAATCAAAGCTGGATCGTTTCTTTTCCATCCCCGCGGCAGCGGTCCTGATGGCCGTTGTCTGCAATGTGCTGTGGGGGTCGGCGTTCCCCTTCATCAAGCTGGGCTACCGCCTGTTTGTGATTGATTCCGCCGATACCGCGTCGATTTTGTGCTTCGCGGGTGTCCGCTTTATGATGGGCGCGGCGCTGGTCTGGCTGGCCGGTCTGGCGCTGAACCGCCGCCCGCTGCCGATGCCGCACGGAAAAACGCTGGCTTCGGCCTGCGGGCTGGGCCTGTGGCAGACCGCTGCACAGTATTTCTTCTACTACTCCGCCGTGGCGCTGCTGACCGGCGCGATGGGCGGCATTTTGAACAGCACCCAGAGTTTTATGGGCGTGATTTTGGCGCACTTTTTGTACGGCAAGGCCGACCGGATGACCCCGCGCAAGGCGCTGGGCTGCGCGCTGGGCTTCGGCGGTGTGCTTGTCGCCACGCTGGGCAACCACGGCAGCGGCAGCGCAAAGGGTATGGCGTTCATGCTGATCGCCTCCGCAATCTTTGCATCGGCCGGGCCGTGGAACAAGGCCGTGACCCAGCATGCAGACAGCTTTTCGGTCTGTGTGCTGAACCTTGGTGTTGGTGGTCTGGCGCTGGCTGTGATGGGCTTTGCCATGGGCGGCGGTCTCCACCCCGAGAGCGCCGCCGGTATCCCGGTGCTGCTGTTTTTGGCGTTTATCTCCGGCGCGGGGTATGTGATCTGGGCGCTGCTGATGAAAAACAACCCGGTCTCCCGCATTGCGGTGTTCGGCCTGATTATTCCGGTCATGAATGTGCTGCTGTCGGCGCTGCTGAACGGCGAGCCGCTGTTTGAGTGGAACTACCTCGCCGCGCTGCTGCTGGTCTGCATCGGCATTTATCTGGTCAACCGCGCCCCGCAGGAGAAGCAGGCATGAACCATATTTTTGACACCCACGCGCACTATTCCTCGCGCCAGTTTGACGGTGACCGCGCCGCGCTGCTGAAGGCCCTGCCCGAGGGCGGCGTGGTGGGGGTGCTGGAATGTGCCACCCACTCCGGCGATGCCGCCCGTGTGCTGGAGCTGGCCCACGCCGCGCCCTACATCCACGCGGCGATCGGTATCCACCCGGAAAGCCTGATCGAGGAGGACGCCGCGACTGTGGCAGTCTATCACGGGGACTGGCGCGCCGAGTTGGCCGCCATGCGCCCCATGTTTGAGGACAAGGCGGTAGTGGCCGTGGGCGAGATCGGGCTTGACCATCACTGGCCGGTCCCGCGGGAGGAGCAGTACGCCCTGTTTGAGGCACAGCTGCAGCTGGCCAAAGAGCTGGACCTGCCCGTGTCGGTCCACGACCGCGAGGCCCACGCCGAAATGTATGAACTGCTGCGCAAATATAAGCCGCGCGGCGCACTGCACTGCTACAGCGGCAGCGCCGAGGACGCGGTTTGGCTGGTGGAGCAGGGGCTGTATCTGGGCTTTGGCGGGGCAGTGACCTACCGGGGTGCCAAGCGCGCCGCCAAGGTGCTGGCCGCCATCCCGCACGACCGCGCCCTGCTGGAAACCGACTGCCCTTATATGGCGCCCGAGCCGGTGCGCGGACATCGCAATGACAGCCGCAACATCGCCCATGTGGCCGCCTACATCGGCACGATCTGGGATATGGACGCCCAGACCGTGCTGGATGTGACCGCAGAAAACGCGCGCACCTGTTTTGGTGTGTGAACCGTTAGCGTATCTGTAGGGGCGGGCATTGCCCGCCTGTGTGCGACCGGTGGCCGCCCCTACAAATATAGAAACAAAATTTTCAGGAGTGACTTACTATGAAAGCACGCATCCCTAAGCATCGTGAATTTATCATTGATTTCCCGCAGGATATGGATCAGGCCAAGGCTGACGAGGGCTGGACCAAGCTGAACGAGATCGTGGAGGAGTACAAAAAGGCCCACAACGGCCAGAGCGTTTACTCTGCGACCTTTATTGAGGACTGCGAGCCTGCCGTGAAGAAGCTGCAGGAGGAGTACGGCTTCAACTACACCATTCAGGAAACCAAGTGAGCAAAACCGGCGGACAACTGCGTCCGCCGGTTTTCTGTTCGTACATTTTGCCAGAGGGGGAAACAGGGATGGCAAAGACCGTTATACGCCCGGCGGCGGAGGAGGACATCCCCGCCATTATTGCGCTGTACCGCCAGCTTGACAGCGCCATGGTCGCGCTGCAGCCGGAGTTTTTTTGCGAGGCCCCGCGTGAGGTGGACGAGATCCGCAAGGCAGTCAGGGCCGATGACGCAGATTTTTTGCTGGCGGAGCAGGACGGCACCGCCGTGGGCTTTGCGCTGGTCTACTATGCGGGCTGGACGCCGGCGTTCAGCTGTGTGCTGCCCCACCGGTATGCCTGTCTGGGGGATTTGATCGTGGACGCAGGTGTGCGCGGGCAGGGCATTGGCAGCCAGCTGCTGGCTGCGGCCAAGCGCTGGGCCCGCAACCGGCGGCTGGAATATCTGGAGCTACAGGTGTTGGCCCAGAACGAGGGCGCGCAGCACCTGTATGAGTCGCAGGATTTTGTCGAGGCAACAAAGGTTATGCGGTGTATGCTGTGAAAGCCGCTCTGTAGGGGCCGGGCATGCCCGGCCTGCAGGTTTACGGTTGCACCCCTTTCGCGGTTGATTTGCAGGGCGGGGCTTGACCCCTTTGCGGGGCGTCGGGGACGCCGCCCCCTACAGGCATAACCCGCAAAGTTTCTCACTCCCGCAAATGGGCAGGGCGGCCAGAGGGCTGGCCGCCCTACAACCCCACTTGAAAATCCGTGCGTAGGGCGGGGTGCCCTCACCCCGCCGCAGCTTGCCGCTAAATCCCTTTTACGGTTCAATCCGTAGGGGAGGGATTCATCCCTCCCGGGCACTTTCCGCCCCCGCAAACGGCCACGGCGGCCAGAGGACTGGCCGCCCTACGGCTCCACTTAAAAGTCAATGCGTAGGGGGGAGGGATTCATCCCTCCCAGGCCGTGCGCCCATATGGCTGCACAACACAAAAAGCCGGGGCGAACATTTCGTTCGCCCCGGTGGTCTTACTTCTTCGGAGTCATAGCCTCATAACCCTTTTCGTTATTTTTCGGACTGCTTCCACATCGTCATGGGAATCATTCCTATCGTTTGCGAATTTTGATTGCCCTTTCAGGATCTTACTAACAGTTCATTGGACTTACCCTCGGGTTCGTTATTTGCTGAAAAGCATTTGTGGAACGGAGTAAAGCTTGCTGTTAAGGTTATTAAGATCGTTCCTGGGGTAATGGGTCTGATGCCGAGGACCAGAGCCTCTTAACTCTTGTACATCGGAGTATCTCCTTGTTGATCAGGTGAAGTTCAGGTAAATCCTGTTCGGCGGAGTGGTGACGGTCATCTCTACCAGCCTTCTTTCATCCTAATCTATATCTCATGCGGGGGTCTGTTATGGCGGCCCCTGAGTCTGCTAAACATTAGCTAAGTAACCGGACATCGCGTTTTTATAAATCTTTTACAGGTGATGACCTGCGGCTTCGGATGCGGTTCTTTTTTTGTTAGCAGGCCCAGGCCCGCCGGTGATGAATGGGATCTTTGAAGTTTGCCATTGGACTCGAGCCTCCTTCCTTACGAAATACTGCCGGCGGCCTTTACGATCTCTTTCCGGTTTCTTCTTCTGCCCTCGTGCTGCTGGATCGGAGTCCTTAAAGTTGAGCTTTAAGATGTCGGTCTGTTCACGATCGGTCTTTGATGAAGAAACTTCTGGAAAGTGGCATCTCTTGGAACTTCCAGTTCCTTATCTCCGGCTGTTTTCTTTCTGTGACTATACTATATCACAGCCTTAGTGTTTCGTCTATTCGCAGACCCTACAATCTTGCTGTGCAATATTTGTGCATATTCAGGGTTGAATAACACATGCTGCTTGTGGTATAATAAATATGTTGGGCGCGTGTACGCCGGAATAGATAATAGATAAAAGATAATAGATAATAAAAATGGTGGAGTTTTCTCCCTGCGGTCGAAAACCAAATTTTGTTTTCGCAGCGCAGCGGAGAAAACTCCACTTTATTTTTTATCTTTTATCTATTATCTTTTATCTTTTTACATCGTTTCCGGTGCGGTGACCTTGAACATCGTCAGGATGTTGTGGATCACGCCGCGCACGGCCAGACACAGCGCAATGCGGCCCTGCTGCACGGTGCCCTCCGCATCAAGGATGCGGCAGGCGTTGTAGAAGCGGTGGTAGGCGGACGCCACATCAATGCAGTAGCGGGTAATGCGGGCCGGGTCATACTTCTCGGCGGCGGCGGCGATCTCAGCGGGGAAGGCGGCCAGCAGACGGATCAGTGCCTGCTCGGCGGGGTCGGTCAGCACAGCGGCATCCACGGCCTCGGCGCCTTCAAACTTCACGCCCTCGCTCTCAAGCTTTTTCAGCACGGAGCAGATGCGCGCGTGGGCGTACTGTACATAGTAGACCGGGTTCTCACTGTCGTTGCGCACGGCCAGATCAAGGTCAAAGTCCAGCGTGGAGGAGCTTTCGCGCTGGTTGAAGAAGAACCGCGCGGAATCAATGGGCACCTCGTCCAGCAGGTCAGTCAGGGTGATGGCCTTGCCGGTACGCTTGCTCATGCGGACCGGCTTGCCGTCGCGCATCAGGTTGACCATCTGCATCAGCACGATGTCAAGGCGGCTGCCGTCCAGACCAATGGCGTCCATCGCGCCCTTCATGCGGGCCACATGGCCGTGGTGGTCGGCACCCCAGACATCAATGGCCTTGTCAAAGCCGCGCACGGCCAGCTTGTTGTAGTGGTAGGCAATGTCGGCGGCAAAGTAGGTCGGGATGCCGTTGGCGCGCACCAGCACCTCGTCCTTGGCCTCCTCCTCGCTGCCGTCATCGGTCTTGCGCTTGTTCACAACGCCGTACTTGGCGGCGTACTGGGCGCTGCGGTACATGATGGCGCCGTCCTCGGCCTTGTAGCAGGCACCGGTCTCCAGCAGCTTGTCCACCACGGCCTTGACCGCGCCGGAGTTGTGCAGGTCGCTCTCATGGAACCAGACATCGTACTCGATGCGGTACTTGCCGAGGTCGCGCTGCAGACCGGCGATGTTCTTGGGCAGGGCATCGGCCACGATGGCCTTCTTCAGTTCGTCAAAGTCCTTTTCCACATAGGAATCGCCGTGAAGCTCGGCAAACTCCTTCGCGCGGGCGATGATGTCCGCGCCCTGATAGCACTCCTCGGGCAGGGGGCAGGCGTCCTCGCCCTTGTACAGCTGCAGGTAGCGGATGGCAAGGCTCTTGCCGAACTTCTCGATCTGGTTGCCTGCATCGTTGATGTAGAACTCGCGGGTCACATCGTAGCCCGCCCAGTCCAGACAGGCGGCCAGACCGTCACCCAGCGCGCCGCCGCGGGCGTTGCCCATGTGCATCGGGCCGGTGGGGTTGGCGGAGACGAACTCGACATTGTAGCGCTTGCCTGCGCCGACATCGGTGCGGCCGTACTCGGGGTTGGCCACGGCGGCGCGCACAACGCTGGTGAACCAGTCCTGCGCAAGGAACAGGTTGATGAAGCCGGGGCCGGCGATCTCAAACCGGTCAAACAGGCTGCCGTCCAGTGCAAGCTTGGCGGTGATCGCCTCGGCGATCTGGCGCGGTGCCTTGTGGAAGGCGCGGGCACCGGCCATGGCCGCATTGGAGGCAATGTCGCCGTTTTTGACATCGGCGGGGATCTCCACGATGAAATCGGGCAGCTGGGCCTCCGGCAGAGAGCCGTCAGCGATAGCAGCCTTGACGGCATCGGTCAGCAGGGTGCGGGCCTGCGCCAGCGCCGCCGCGCGGGGGTTGTAGTTTTTATATTCCATGATGAACCTCCTGTGGGGGATTTTTTATTGCAATAACGCGGTAGGGGCCGGGCATGCCCGGCCCGCGGCTTTGCCTTTACAGAGCGCTTTCCGGTAGGCTGAGGGCCGGACATGTCCGGCCCCTACAGGGAAGCAAATTTTTACGCTTCCGGCAGCTTATCGACCGTAATGTCAACCAGATTCCGGCTGATGAAGTTTTCTGCGCCGGAGTCCAGCGTGTAGCTGAATTTCAGCTTGCCGCCCTCCTCGCTCAGCGCATGCTCAATGACATCGGCGGCCACGCCAAGGCTTACCGCGCCGTAGCCGGTCTCGTAATGGCAGAGATGCCTGGTGCCCTTCTCGATGATAAGCTGGCTCGACTGCTTGCCGTAGCGCAGCATCGAAACCTTGCGGGCGTCCTCGGCCACCTTGACGGTGGTGGTGCAGCCCTCATAGCCGGTGGTCTCGGTCTCCTTGTATACGATATAGTAGGCACCGTCCTTGTGGACGAGCGAGCCGCGGGTCATAAGCTCCACCGTGTCGGTGTCGCCCCGCTGCTCCATCGTGCCCTTGATGGTAATCAGATATTTTTCTTCCATGGTGTACCTCTACTAAAAGCCTTCCCCCCCCAGTGGGGGAAGCCTCAGTTTGTAGAAAAAGCCCTTTTTTGGGTAGAAATGTAGGGATGGGTCTTGACCCATCCGCACCGCTGGCTGCGCGCAGCGCATAAAATCGCGCCGAACGGTGCGCTATTTCCCGATATATCGTACTATTGGCCAGACTGCACGGAACGGTCAAGACCGTTCCCTACAAACCCGCCGAAAGTTCGCAATCGTTCCGTTAGGTTTATCGACAGCCTGAACTTCCCCCCCAGTGGGGGAAGCCTCGGCTAAAAGCCTTCCCCCTCGGGGGAAGGTGGCCCGCAGGGCCGGATGAGGGCAGACCTTCCATCGTTGCCCGGAAATGGGCGGCCACGGCAAGCCCGCCCCTCATCAGTCACCTTCGGTGACAGCTTCCCCCCAGTGGGGGAAGCCTTTCTCTGCTTAGTATGTCTCAATCGCAATTCTTTCTACCGGCCCGCCGGCGTACTCGCCTAAGAACATCTGCTCCAGCTCGGCAAAGTTGTCGGGCGTGTCGCTGACATAGTAGTGGGCGGTGCCGCCGTCTGTTTTGCCGTTCAAAAGCCCCAGATCCGCCAGCGCGGCGGCGGTGGCCTGCGCGGTCACCTTGCCGGAATCCACCAGCCGCACCGCATCGCCCATAAAATCGCCGATCATCTTTTTCAGCAGCGGGTAGTGGGTGCAGCCAAGGATCAGCGTGTCAACACCGGCGTCCTTCAGCTCCTGCAGATACTCGGCAATGATGAGTTTGGTCACGGGGTTGCCGTCATTGAAATAGCCGTTCTCGACCAGCGGCACAAACATCGGGCAGGCGCGCGCAAAAATCTGCACATCGGGCAGCATATCGCGGATGACCGCCGCGTAGGAGCCGCTGCGCACCGTGGCGGCTGTGCCGATGATGCCGATGCGGTGGTTGCGGGTCGCGTCCACGGCGGCGCGGGCGGTGGCACCCACCACGCCGGTGTAGGGCACCGGCAGCCGGGCGGCCTCCTCCGGCGGATAGGTCGAGGACACGGTCCCGCAGGCGGCGATGATGAACTTGACATCCCGGCTGAGCAGAAAGCGAATATCCTGCCGCGCATACTGCACGATGATATCCCGCCCGCGGCTGCCGTAAGGCACGCGGCCGGTATCGCCGAAATAGACGATATCCTCACCGGGCAGCACGCGGCGCAGCTGGCGCACGGCGGTCAGCCCGCCAAGGCCGCTGTCAAATACGCCGATGGGCCGTGTGTCCATCAATAAGCCCCCTTCCGGCGGTGCAGGGCCAGCTGCAGCAGCTTATCGACCAGCGCCGGATAGCTGTAGCCCTCATGCTCCATCAGCTTGGGATACATACTGATGGGCGTAAAGCCGGGCAGGGTGTTCAGCTCGTTGCACAAAACGCGCCCGGTGCCGCGCTCCACAAAGAAGTCGCAGCGGGACAGCCCGGCGCAGCCCAGCGCCAGATACGCCCGGCGGGCCTCGGCCTTCACCTCGTCGAGCTTTTCCTCGCTCAAATGGGCGGGGATGACGGTCTGGGACACGCCGTTTTTGTACTTGTCATCGTAGGTGTAGAACTCCGCCCCGGCCAGAATCTCACCCGGGTGGGTGGTCGCAACGGTGGACGGGTCATCGGGGTTGCCGATGGCCGCACACTCGACCTCCTGCGCGTCCACGAACTCCTCAAAAACGACCTTGTCGTCCTCGCGCAGGGCGATCTCAACCGCCTGCTCCAGCATGGCGCGGTCGGCTGCCTTGGAGATACCCACGCTGGAGCCGGCGTTGGCCGGCTTGACAAAGATGGGGTAGCCCAGCTTTGCCTCCACGGCGTCCAGCACCACGGGGCCGTTCAGCGCAAGGTCGGCGCGGCTGGCGGCGGCCCAGCGGCAGTGGGGGACACCGGCGGCGTCCATCAGGGCGTTGGCCACGGCCTTGTCCATGCAGACCGCGCTGCCCAGCACGCCGCAGCCCACATAGGGGATGCGCGCCAGCTCAAACAGGCCCTGAATGGTGCCGTCCTCGCCGTTTTTGCCGTGCATGACGGGGGCGCAGATGTCAATGCGGACAAGCTCGGCTCTGCCGTCCTTCAGCAGCCAAAGGCCGTGGTCCCGGCGGTCGGGGCTGAGCACGCAGGGGGTGCAGTCCCCCTGCTCCCAGCTGCCGTCGGCCATGGCCTCGGGCGTGGGGCTGCAGGCCAGCCAGTGGCCGTCCTTGGTGATGCCGACAGGAAATGCTTCATATTGCTCTGCACAGGGGGACTGCCCCAGCGCGCGCAGCCAGGCCGAGGCCGAAACACAGCTGACCTCATGCTCACTGGATACGCCGCCGAAGAAGAGCGCCACGCGCAGCTTGGCAGTAGTTTTCATCAAAAAGACTCCCTTTGTAAAATTGCGCGGCCCCGTGGGGCACACTACAAGTCTTCAGCTTACTATCATAACATATTATGCGTGCGTTGGCTAGATTATTTTTGAAAAAATGTATTTTCATGCGGGGGCACCCATTGGCCTATTGAAAGTGTAGGGGCGACCATTGGTCGCCCGCCGACTTGGCGCAGCAATGCGTTTTCCGGGAAAGGTTTTTTCACATGGCAAACGGGCACGGGCGAGCAATGCTCGCCCCTACATTAGCTGTAGGGCGCATATGGAATGCGCCCCCAGTTTGTCAAAAAACGCGGTAGGGGCGGGGCTCTGCTCCGCCCGTGGCCGTTTGCCATGTGAGAAACTTTCCCGAAAAAGCGTTGCTACGTCAGGTCGGCGGGCGGAGCAGAGCCCCGCCCCTACGAATCCGCAACAAAGACGATATTCTTATCCGGGGGTAAGGTGGTTTTTCGACAGTCTGAGGGCGCATATGGAATGCGCCCCTACGGTGCGGCGGGTGTCGCGCGGCGCGGATAATTGTAGGGGGCGGCGTCCCCGACGCCCCGCAGGCGGCTGCCCATAAAAAATCGACCCGCCGACTCCCGGCGGGTCAATCGTTTGCTTTTACTTTGTAACGGGTTATCAGCTCGGCCTGATCCAGCAGAAGGCGCTTCTGGCTGGGGGTAAAGCTGCGGTAGCGGGCCAAAAGCTGGCGCTCATCGTCCTCGGCAGGGGTCTTGTGGCCAAGCAGATAGTCGATGCTGACCCCAAAATAATCCGCAATGCGCCGCAGGGTGTCATAGTCCGGCTCGCGGGTGCCCTGCACATAGTTGCCCAAGGTGGACGGTGCAAGCAGCAGCTTGGGCGCCAGATCCTTGATTTTGATTTCTTCGCAATCTATCAGATAGCGTAAACACTCATTGAATTCCATAGAAAACACCCCACATTGCGCGAATTCTAAGAATGAGCATACCAAAATAACACAAATCGTGTTGTATTGACCTAAATGGAGTTGACAAAACACGAATTGTGTTATAAAATGACAATATGAAATGTCGATGGGGTTTGTGAAGTCGGCATACATCAAAGAAAATTTTTGGAGGAAAATAAGATGTTCAAGAAATTGAAGAACAAAAAGGGCTTCACCCTCGTCGAACTGATCGTTGTTCTGGTCATTCTGGCTATCCTGGCCGCCCTGCTGGTTCCGGCTCTGACTGGCTACATTGACAAGGCAAATCAGGATAAGGTTACTGCAGAGTGCCGTCAGGTTACGATGGCCGCGCAGACTGTTGCTTCTGAATACTACGGCCAAGGCAAAGATCTGAGCAAACCTGCAGTGAAAACCGAAGCCCTCGCAGAAGTGAAGAAGCTTGCGGAAGCACCGGACACTTGGCAGTATGACATCATTGTGACCAAGGTTGGCGATGAAAATAATGTCGTCAGCACTGTCCGCTTTTTTGATGGTTCTAACGGTGTGACTTATACGAAGACTACTGATGGTGGCAAGTACGACAACTTTGGGAAAGCTACCAAGGTTACTGGTGAAGGTGCAACACTGACTACCTATGTTGCTCCGCAGCCGTGATCTAAAACGGAAAATTCAAATCCCACCACCTCCCGTGGTGGGATTTTTTATACCCTCTACCTTATAATACCCGCTCTGTAGGGGCCGGGCATGCCCGGCCCGCAGCCTTGCCATAGCCGCGCGCCCCCGGGCCAGCCGTAGGGGAGGGGTTTATCCCTCCCGGGCGCTTTCCGCCGCTGCAAACGGCCACGGCGGCCAGAGGGCTGGCCGCCCTACAACCCCACATAAAAATCCGTGTGTAGGGCGGGGTGCCCTCACCCCGCCGCAACCTGCCGCCAAATCCCTTTTACGGTTCAATCCGTAGGGGAGGGATTCATCCCTCCCGCAGAAAAGCCTCCCTTGTCAAAGGGAGGTGGACGCCGAAGGCGGCCGGAGGGATTCTGACGGGCCTTGCCCTGCACGCCGTCACCCCCGCAGCCGGGCAGGAATCCCTCCGCCTCGCTTACGCTCGGCACCTCCCTTTGAACAAGGGAGGCCTTTCGACAATCCGCCCCTACAACCTCCGAAAGGTGGTCACCATGCCCCAGACACCAAAGCTTTCTCCACAACAAAAGGTGGCCCTTGTGGAAAAAATCCTCTCCGGCGAGATCAGCCGTCAGGCCGCCGCGCAAAGCGTCGGCGTCAGCAACACCACCGTGCGCCAGTGGCTGCGCATCTATGAGGCCGAAGGCCCCGGCGGGCTGACCCCGCGCGAAAAATCCCGCCACCTTACCGCCGAGGAAAAGCAGGCCGCCGTTGCCGACTATCTGGCGGGCGAGGGCTCGTTGTTTGAAATCTGCAAAAAGTACGGCATCCGCAGCCCCCAGAACCTTGAAAAAATGGTGGAGACCGCCAAACAGGGCGGTGCGCTGCGGGGCTACCATGGTGCGTCCCGGCACAGGGGCGATGCCTACACCACCGCCGCCGACCGCGTGCAGATCGTGCAGGACTGCCTTGCCAACGGCTGCGATTACGGCGCAACGGCGCTGAAATATAATGTGGATTACAAGGCGCTGGTCAACTGGGTGGGGCGGTACCGCGCCCACGGCCCGGCGGCTCTGCACGACAGCCGCCACAGCAGCGAGGGAACGCGCCGCGCCAAGGGCCGTGCGCGCGCCGTGGCGCCGATGCAGCGCCTTGTCATTGTGCTGGACTGTCTGGAAAACCGGAAAAACTACGGCGCTATGGCACAGAAATACGCCGTTGCGTACCATCAGGTCTACCGGTGGGTGCAGCGCTATCTGCAGGATGGCTGGCTCGGCATGAACGACCGCCGCGGCCCCGCCGATGACCCCGGCCCGGAGGGGGAGTGGGCGCGTGTGGCCCCCGCCAATGAGGACGCCGCAGAAAAATGGGTGGCCCGGTGCGCGGGCGTGCCGGATGCCCTGCCCGCCCTGCTGCGCCGCGCCGGGTACAGCTGGTGCGTGATTGCAAAAATTTTGTTTGATCTGGCGAGGATGTGAAAACCCAAAGCCTTCCCCCGAGGGGGAAGGTGGCCCCGCAGGGCCGGATGAGGGGAGAGCTTTTTGTGGCAACCCGCTAACGGGTTATATCGGCAGACCCGCCCCTCATCAGTCAGCGGTCGGGGCCGCTGACAGCTTCCCCCAAGGGGAAAGCCGCTCGACGGAAAAAATCTGCAAAAACCATATTGACAGGCACTTGCTTTTGTGGTAAACTAATCGTTGTAAAAAAAGCAGCAACCGGCAGTAGGCCGTCGGCTCACCTTGCAGGGTTTGTCAAAACCCCGGGTCATACCTGTTACGCACATTCGGTGCGCGATTTTGTATGTTCGGCGGCTGCTTTCAAATGGCAGCCGCTTTTGTCTTTATCATACACTTGTGGGAGGTGTGTTACAATCGCCAGCAACAGCAAATCCAACGAACTGGAAATCAATGAGCAGATCCGCGACAAGGAAATCCGTCTGATCGGGGCGGATGGCGCGCAGATGGGCATTATGAGCCCGCGCGATGCACTGAAGATGGCCATTGACAAGGATCTTGACCTTGTTAAGGTTGCACCGCAGGCAAAGCCGCCGGTGTGCAAAATTCTTGACTACGGTAAATACCGGTTCGAGATGCAGAAAAAGGAAAAGGAAGCCAAGAAAAACCAGAAAGTGGTTGAGATCAAGGAGATCCGCCTTTCCCTGAACATCGACACCAACGACTTCAACACCAAGGTGAACCAGGCAGCCAAGTTCCTGCAGCAGGGCCATAAGCTCAAGGTGAGCATCCGGTTCCGCGGCCGCGAAATGGCACATACCAGCTTAGGTCTGGATGTCCATAAGCGTTTTGCCGAGGCGTTGGAGGGCAAGGCCGTCATCGACAAGCAGCCCAAGCTTGAGGGCCGCAGCATGATGATGTTCATGTCCCCCGTTCCCAACAAGTAAGAAAGTAAACTCTCAGGAGGAAACAACAATGGCTAAAATGAAGCTCAAGACCCTTTCCGGCGCCAAGAAGCGCTTCAAGATGACTGCTTCCGGCAAGATCAAGCGCAATGCGTCCAAGCGCCGTCACATTCTGACCAAGAAGACCACCAAGCTGACCCGCGGCCTGCGTATGCCCAAGTACGTTGACAAGACCAACGAGGCTGCCGTCAAGAAAATGATGCCCTACGGCGGCTGATCTGCCCGGGACATTTAAAGGTCAGTTACTACCTGTTATAGACAAAAGGAGATATAAAACATGGCTCGTATTAAAGGCGCTACCATGACGCACAAGCGTCGTGCTAAGACTCTTAAGCTCGCAAAGGGTTACTACGGTGCTAAGTCCAAGCACTTCCGCATGGCCAAGCAGGCCGTTATGAAGAGCGGCAACTATGCTTTCGTTGGCCGTAAGCAGAAGAAGCGCCAGTTCCGCAACCTGTGGATCACCCGCATCAACAACGCTGTTCGTGCTCAGGGTATGAACTACTCCACCTTCATGAACGGCCTGAAGAAGGCCGGCGTCGAGCTGAACCGCAAGATGCTGTCTGAGATGGCTATCCACGATCCCGCCAGCTTCAACGCTCTGGTCGAGACCGCCAAGAAGGCTCTGTAATAGCTTGCATAAAAGACTCGCGCACACGCGCGAGTCCTTTTGTGTTTAAAGGGGAAAATGGCAAAAAAGCGGGCAACCAAGGAAAGCTCTCCCCTCATCCGGCCTGCGGGCCACCTTCTCCCCCAAGGGGAGAAGGCTTGAGGCTGTGGAGCCTTCCCCTTCTGGGGAAGGTGTCGGCGGCCCCGACCGCCGACGGATGAGGGACGGCCTTCCGGCAGACTGCTGTTTCTCTTTATTCACACAATTTAGTTGATTTTATACAAAAGGGGCGCTACAATGGAAACGATCACCAGCCGTGATAACGCCAAGATCAAATACGCCTGCGCGGTGCGCGACTCAGAAAAGCAGCGCGCCGCTGACGGCCTGTTTTTTGCCGAGGGGCCAAAGCTCTGTCTGGAGCTTGCCAAAAGCTGCACGCCGCGCACGGTCTACGCCACGGCGGCCGCACTGGCCAAAACGCCCGGGCTGGCAACGCTTGCCCCCGCTGAAATTGCGCCCCATGTGGCGGAAAAGCTCAGCGGCACCAAGTCAAATCAGGGCGTTTTTGCCCTGTTTGAAACACCCGTGCCGCCCGCCGATACGCTACACACCGCCCGCCGCATCCTGATGCTGGAGGGTGTGCAGGACCCCGGCAATGTGGGTACACTGCTGCGCAGCGCGGCGGCGTTCGGGTTTGACGCGGTCGTGCTGGGGCCGGGGTGTGCATCGCCCCTGTCGCCCAAGACGCTGCGCTCCTCAATGGGGGCGGCCGGGCGGCTGCCAACGCTGCACAGCGCCGACCTGCCCGCCGCACTGGCGCAGCTGCGCAGCCGCGGCATCACAACGCTGGCGGCGGCGCTCTATCGGTCGCGCCCGCTGGACGAGGCCGGGAACGACTTCCCGCACGGTGTCTGCGTGGTCATCGGCAGTGAGGGGCAGGGCCTGACGCAGCAGACTGTTGAAGCCTGCGACATGGCCGTGCGCATCCCGATGACCGACCGGGTGGAGAGCCTGAACGCCGCCGTGGCCGGCAGTGTGCTGCTGTGGCATTTCAGGGGCGTGTAAGCAGATACCCGCCGCTATGCAGCCGTAAGGATAAAAGGGGGCATCCTCCATGGACAAAACACTTGCATGGCTCTGGCTGGCGGACGCCGTCGGCTCGGCGTGCCAGTATGCACAGGAGCTGCTTGCGCTTTACCCCGACCCGGCCGAGCTGTATGACCTGCTGCGCGCAGGCACCGAGGCCCCGCCGACCTGCCTGACGCCCCGCGCCCTTGCCCAGCTGCAGGATACGACCCCCTTTGATTTTGAGGAGCGGCTCGACCACTGCCTGCTGAGCGGGATCGAGCTGCTGACCCCCGATGAGGACGCCTACCCCGCCGCGCTGCGCGACCTGCCCGACCTGCCGCTGGTGCTGTATCTGACCGGCGAGTCGGCCTGCCTGAATGGGCAGCGCTGTGTGGGTATGGTGGGCACCCGCCGCCCCAGCGCTTACGGGCGGCAGGCGGCCTTTGACCTGTCGCTGGCGATGGCGCAGGCGGGCGCGGTCATCGTCAGCGGTCTGGCGGACGGGCTGGACAGCGAGGCCCACCGCGCCGCGCTGCAGGCCGACCGCCCCACGATCGCGTTTTTGGGTACGGCCATTGACAAGACCTACCCGGCCGCCAACGCAAGACTGCGCACCGCCATCGAGAAGGGCGGCGGCGCTGTCTGCAGCGAATACCCGCCCGGCTACACAGGCCGCACGACCGGGACCTTTCTGGCCCGCAACCGGCTCATTGCCGCCCAGAGCGAGGCGCTCTGCGTGGCGGAGGCCCGCACCCGCAGCGGCACACTGAACACCGTACACCATGCCGAGCGGCTGGGCCGCCCGGTGCTGGCCGTGCCGGGCAGCATCTACAGTGCGCTGAGTGAGGGCACGAATGAGCTGCTGCGCACCCACCGCGCCGAGCCGCTGTGCAAGGCTGCCGATGTGCTGGAGATACTGGGCATCGGTGCGCAAGCGGCCGCCCCGGAGCAGCAGCGGTTTGACCCCGCTGCCGTCAGCCCGGACGCGCAGCAGGTCTACGCAGCCCTAAAGCCCACGCCCCAGAGCATGGATGCCCTGTGCGCCGCCACCCGCCTGCCCGCAGGCCGCGTGCTGGCGGCCTGCACGGAGCTGGAGCTTATGGGCGGCGCACAGGCACAGCCGGGGAGAAGATATATTGCGCTATAATGATAACGCACGGTAGGGGCGGGGCTCTGCTCCGCCAGCCAACCCTGTGGCACAGGTACTTTCCCGGAAAGCTGCTCACGCGGCAAACGGCCACGGGCGGAGCAGAGCCCCGCCCCTACGCAGCAATAGCGTAACTGATATCTAAGGCAATACCGCACAATTCCCGCCTAACGGCTTAAGCACCGCTCCGGCGGATCTCCGCGCCAAGAGCCGCCGCAAGCGGCGGTTGCGCTCCGAAGCGCCTCGCTGCGGCTCGGTGTGCGGCACGGCATCTGCGTTGCCAAAATGCTCGATAAGACATCCAGTATTATCTGCGCTTTTGGCTTAGCAGCTGCCGCACCTCGCTCGCCGTATCGGCACTTAGAATTATGCGGTATTGCCCTAAAAAACTTTTTTATTGAGGTAAATTATGCCAAAGCTAGTCATCGTGGAATCCCCTGCCAAGGCAAAGACCATTGGCAAGTATCTGGGCCGCGGCTACAAGGTCACGGCCAGCATGGGCCATGTGCGCGACCTGCCCGCCAGTACGCTGGGCATTGATGTCGAAAATGGCTATAAGCCGAAATATATCACGATCAAGGGCAAGCAGAAGCTTGTCAAGGAGCTGAAGGCCGAGGCCAAAAAGTGCGATGGCGTCCTGCTTGCGACCGACCCGGACCGCGAGGGCGAGGCCATCAGCTGGCATCTGGCGAACATTCTGGGGCTTGACCCCGCTGCGCCCAACCGCGTGACCTTTGACGAAATCACGAAGAAGGGCGTCAAGGAGGGCATGGCCCATCCCCGCGCCATCAATATTGACCTTTTCAATGCACAGCAGGCCCGGCGTGAGCTGGACCGTCTGGTCGGCTACAAGCTCAGCCCGTTCCTCTGGAAAAAGGTCCGCAGGGGCCTTTCCGCCGGTCGTGTGCAGAGCGTGGCCGTGCGGCTCATCCGCGACCGCGAGATCGAGATCGAGAACTTCAAGCCGGACGAATACTGGAACATTGACGCGCTGCTGCACCCGCAGGGCGAAAAGGGCGAGTTCACCGCCCGGCTGGCGGCGACGGCAGACGGCAAAAAGCTGACGGTCACGGACAAGCAGCAGGCCGATGCAGTGCTGGCCGCGCTGGACGGCAAGGATTACACCATTACCAAAATCGAAAAGGGCAAGCGCCGCCGTCAGCCCGCGCCGCCCTTCATCACCTCCACGCTGCAGCAGGACGCGAGCCGCGCGTTCGGCTTTTCGGCCACGCGGACGATGCGCGCCGCCCAGACCCTGTACGAAGGCGTTGACATTGCGGGGCACGGCACGGTGGGTCTGATCACCTACATGCGTACCGACTCGCTGCGCATCGCTGCCGAGGCGCAGGCTGCCGCCAAAACCTTTATCGCCGACCGCTGGGGCGAGAGCTATGTCTGCAAGACGCCCCGCAAGTGGAAGAGCCGCTCCGCCACGGCGGCGCAGGACGCCCACGAAGCCATCCGCCCCTCGATGCCCGAGTTGACCCCCGATGAGGTCGAGCAGAGCATCAGCGGCGATACTGCCAAGCTGTACCGCCTGATCTGGAGCCGCTTTATGGCAAGCCAGATGGCCGACTGCATTCAGGACACGGTCTCGGCATCCATCACGGCGGGGGAGTATCTTTTCCGCGCATCCGGCTTCCGGGTGTCGTTTGACGGCTTTACGGCGCTGTATGAGGAATCCACTGACGACACGAAGAAAAAGGAGACCGCCCTGCCCCCGCTGGAGGAAGGCCAGAAGCTGGCGCTCAAAAAGCTGACGGCGGACCAGAAGTTTACCCAGCCGCCGCCGCTCTACACCGAGGCAACGCTCATCCACGCGCTGGAGGAGAACGGCATTGGCCGCCCGTCCACCTACGCGCCGATCATCACGACCATCGTGGACCGCGGCTATGTCGAGAAGGACCAGAAAAAGCTGAAAACGACCCCGCTGGGTCAGGCTGTCAACACGGTCATGATGGAGCAGTTCCCCGATATTGTCAATGTGAAATTCAGCGCTGACATGGAGAAAAAGCTCGATGTGGTCGAGGCCGGCGAGGCAGACTGGGTCAAGACGATCGACGAGTTCTATCAGGGCTTTGAGAAGAGTCTGGAGCAGGCCGAGAAGAACATGGAGGGCAAGCGCATCAAGGTCGAGGACATCCCGACCGATGAGATCTGCGAGAAGTGCGGCCGCCCCATGGTCATCAAGTCGGGCCGCTACGGCAAGTTTGTGGCCTGCTCCGGCTTTCCGGAGTGCCGCAACGCCCACCCGCTCGTCAAAGACACGGGCGGCCTCTGCCCGCTGGACGGCGGCCACATGCTGGTGCGCAAAAGCAGCAAGGGCCGCGTCTACTACGGCTGCAGCAACTACCCCAAGTGCAATTATATGACATGGGACGAGCCGGTGCCCGAGCGCTGCCCCCAGTGCGGCAGCACCCTGTTCAAAAAGAAGGGCCAGCTCTACTGCGCTAAAGAGGGCTGCGGGTTTGTGAAGGCGATGGAAAAGAAATAACGGTGAATTATGCAACTGAAAATCATCGGTGCCGGTCTGGCGGGGTGCGAGGCGGCACTCTGGCTGGCGGATCGCGGCGTGCAGGTCGAGCTGTACGAGCAGAAGCCCACAAAATTTTCCCCGGCCCATAAAAGCGCGGGCTTTGCGGAGCTGATCTGCTCGAACTCGCTCAAGGCCGAGCGCCCGGATTCTGCGTCCGGCCTTTTGAAAATCGAAATGAAGATGATGGGCAGCCACCTGCTGGACGCGGCCGAGACCGCCCGCGTGGCGGCAGGCGGCGCGCTGGCCGTTGACCGGGATGTGTTCTCTGCCGCTGTGACCGAAATGGTGGAAAAGCACCCGAACATCACGGTCCGGCGCGAGGAAGTCACGGCCTTGGACGAGAGCGTCCCGCTGTTGGTGGCGAGCGGCCCCCTGACCGAGGGCGCACTGGCGCAGGCGGTCGCAGCGCTGACCGGCGACCATCGGCTCAGCTTCTATGATGCGGTGGCACCCATCGTGACGGCCGAAAGCCTTGACTATGACAAGGTTTTTGCCGCGTCCCGCTACGGCCGGGGCGAGGCGGACTACCTGAACTGCCCCTTTAATAAGGAGGAGTACGAGAACTTCCACGCGGCGCTTATCGCCGCCGAGCGCGCACCGCTCCACGACTTTGACGGCGATCTGACCGTGTATGAGGGCTGTATGCCGATCGAGGTCATGGCTGCGCGCGGCGCGGATACGATACGCTTTGGGCCGCTGCGCCCGGTCGGCCTGCGCGACCCGCGCACCGGCCATCGCCCGTGGGCGGCTGTGCAGCTGCGTGCCGAGAACACGGCCCGCACGCTCTACAACCTTGTCGGGTTCCAGACAAACCTCAAATGGGGCGAGCAAAAGCGGGTGTTCAGTATGATCCCGGGGCTCGAGCACGCCGAGTTTGTGCGGTACGGCGTCATGCACCGCAACACCTTCCTCGAAAGCCCCAGAGTCCTGACAAAGCAGCAGTTTCTGGCGGACCACCCCAATGTGTTTTTTGCCGGGCAGATCACCGGCTTTGAGGGCTATATGGAGAGTGCGGCATCCGGCCTGCTGGCCGCCCGCCAGATCTACGCCCGCCTGACGGGCCGCGAACTGCCGCCGCCCCCGGCGGCCACGATGTGCGGCTCACTGCTCGACTATATCACGACCCCGAACAAGGACTTCCAGCCGATGGGCGCGAACATGGGCATACTGCCCCGCACCGAGGAGATCAACGCCATACGCGACAAGCGCGAGCGCTATATGGCGCTTTCGCAGGCCGCACAGGACGCCATGCGTGCATGGACGGAGGAATATAAAGCATGAAAATTTTAGTGGATGCCATGGGCGGTGACAACGCCCCGCTGTGTGTGCTGCAGGGCGCAAGTCAGGCTGCGGCGGAGTTTGGGGACGGCATGACCCTTGCGCTGCTGGGCGAGGAAAAAGCCATCCGCGACTGCGCAAAAGAGAATAAAATCGATCTTGCACCGTTTGAAATCGTAAACTGCACCGAGAATATCGACATGCACGATGACCCGGTCAAGGCTGTGCGCCACAAGAAGGATTCCAGCCTTGTCAAGGGCCTGACCATGCTGAAGAACGGCGAGGCCGATGCCTTTGTCAGCGCCGGCTCCACCGGTGCGCTGCATGTCGGCACCAGCCTGATCGTGCGCACCGTCAAGGGGGTCAAGCGCCCGGCGCTGGCCACCCCGATGCCCGGCGCCAAGCAGAATTTCCTGCTGCTGGACTGCGGTGCGAATGTCGAGTGCCGCCCCGAGATGCTCAACGCCTTCGGCACGATGGGCAGCGTCTACGCCGAAAAGGTCATGGGCCGCGAAACGCCGAAGGTCGCACTCGTCAACAACGGCGCCGAGGACACGAAGGGCACCCCCACCTACCGCGAGGCGCACCAGCTGCTGAAGGCAAACCCCTGCATCCATTTTGCCGGCAACATCGAGCCGCGCTATATCATGGACGGTGAGGCCGATGTCGTGGTCTGTGACGGCTTTGTCGGCAACGTTGTGCTGAAACTGACCGAGGGCGTTGCCAAGACGCTGCTGGGTATGCTGAAAAAAATCTTTTTGCAGAATATCATCACCAAGCTCAGCTATCTGGGCATCAAGGGCGGTCTGGGTGAGCTCAAGCGGATGATGGACTCCGAGGAGGTCGGCGGCGCGCCGCTGCTGGGCGCCGCCAAGCCGGTCATCAAGGCGCACGGCTCCAGCCACGCCAAGGGCATCAAGAACGCCATCCGTCAGGCCAAGCTCTGCGTTGCCAACGATTTGTGCGGCACGATGGAGAAGGCGCTGGGCGAGGTGGCCGCGCAGAAGGAAGAAGCAGACGCTTAAAAGGTAAGCCGCCCTGTAGGGGCCGGACATGTCCGGCCCGCGGCATAAAAAATACCGCCCGTAAAAGGGCAATCGAGATAAGGTTGAGGGCCGGGCATACCCGGCCCCTACGGACCAGCCGGAAAGGTGAAAGAATATGGCTCACAAACCGGAAGAACTGCAGGAGGTCCTGCAGTATACATTCAAAAATCCTGCGCTGCTGCGCATTGCGATGACCCATACCAGCTATGCCAACGAGAGCAAGGTCGCCACGACCCACAATGAGCGGCTGGAATTTCTGGGCGACAGCGTGCTGTCCGTTGTGGTGGCGGACTATCTGTTCCACCAGTCCGGCCGCCCCGAGGGCGAGCTGACCCGGATGCGCGCCAGCCTCGTCAGCGAGGAGGCGCTGTTCCAGTTCGCGCAGGAGATCCACCTCGGCGAGTATCTGCGCCTCGGCCACGGCGAGGATCTCGGCGGCGGGCGCAACCGCCCCAGCGTTGTCTCCGATGCGTTTGAGGCCCTCATCGCCGCGCTGTATCTGGACGGCGGCATGGAGGTCGCGCGCAATTTCATCCTGCCCTTCATCACCGAGGGCAAGACCGCCGAGGACGACTACAAGACCCGCCTGCAGGAGGTCGTCCAGCAGGACCCCTCCGCCGTTTTGAAATATGAGGTCACCGGCGAGACCGGCCCCGACCACAACAAGCAGTTCACCGTCTGCGTATGGCGCAACGGTGAGCTGCTGGCCGAGGGCAAGGGCCGCAGCAAAAAAGCCGCCGAGCAGCACGCTGCAAAGGTGGCGCTGGAAAAATTGCAGTAATATTGCCGTTTAATGATGCTCTGTAGGGGCCGGGCATGCCCGGCCCGCGGCATAAAAATCGCAGCCCGTTTACGGGTATACAGGGCGGGGTTGAGGGCCGGGCATGCCCGGCCCCTACGACCAGACAGAATCGAAAGGTAACACCACTTCATGCGCCTGAAAGAACTGGAAATCCAAGGCTTCAAATCCTTCCCCGATAAGACCAAGATCGCCATCGGGGAGGGCATCACCGGTGTTGTCGGGCCGAACGGCTCCGGCAAATCGAATATATCCGACTCCATCCGCTGGGTGCTGGGCGAGACCAGCTCCAAGCAGCTGCGCGGCACCGGCAAGATGGAGGATGTCATCTTCGGCGGCACCCAGTCCCGCGGCGCTATGGGGTTTGCCTCTGTCGCACTGACGATCGACAACAGCGACCACGGCCTTGACATGGACGCCGATGAGGTCACGATCGGCCGCCGGTACTACCGCAGCGGCGAGAGTGAATACTCCATCAACGGCCAGAATGTCCGCCTCAAGGATGTGTATGAGCTGCTGCTCGACACCGGTATCGGCCGCGATGGCTACGCCATCGTCGGGCAGGGCCGCATCGCTGAGATCGTCGGCGCCAAATCCGCCGAGCGCCGCGAGATCTTTGAGGAGGCGTCCGGCATCGCCAAATACCGCTACCGCAAAAACGAGGCCGAGCGCCGTCTGGCCGCCGCCGAGGGCAACCTCGAGCGTCTGCGCGACATTCTCAGCGAGCTGGAACGGCGGGTAGGCCCGCTCAAGCGGGACAGCGAGAAGGCCCAGCAGTTTCTGGAGCTGAGCGAAAAGCGCAAGGGGCTGGAGATCACCCTCTGGGTGGACGCCATCCGCCGCGCCAATGACGCGCTGCGCGACCAGCAGCGCCGGTACGAGGCCGCCCAGGCTGACTACGACCGCCTGAGCCGCCAGCTGGACGCCTTTGACGAGCAGAGCGCCGCCCTGCGGGAGGAGGCCCAGCAGCTGATGCTGACGGTCGAGCAGGCCAACACCGACATCCGCACCATCACCGAGGCCAACGCCGGCAGCGAGAGTGAGATCGCCGTTCTGAAGAACGAGAGCGAGCACAGCCGCTTCCGCATTGACGAGGCCAACACCGAGCTGGAGCGCGCCGGACAGGGCCGCGAGAGCATCGAGCGCGAGGCCGCCGACCACCGCGCTGCCATCGAGGCGCTGCGCACCGGTATGGCCGCGCTGGACGCCCGTGTGGCCGCGCTGCGCGAGGCGCTGCACGCGCTGGAGGAAAAGGCTGCCGCCAGCGGCGAACGGCGCGATGTCATTGACGCCGCCATGGCCCGATTGCAGGACACCGCCACCGCCGCGAAAGTCCGCGCCGCATCGGCCCAGTCGGCGGGGCAGGCCGCCGCCGACCGCCTGACCGAGGCGCGCGCGCAGGCCGAGGCGCTGCAGAACGCTGCCGCCGCCACCGAGGAGGAGCGCCGCCGCGCGGAGCGCCGCTTTAAGGACGCCGAGGAGGCCGTGACCCGCAACGACAACATCAAGGCAGGCTTGAAGCTCAAGCTGGACAGCCGCCGCCGCCAGCAGGCGGACGCCGCCGAGGCCCTGCAGAAGGCCGACCGCGAAAAATCCGCCGCCGCCCAGCGCATCCATATTCTGGAGGATCTGGAGCGCAACATGGACGGCTACCAGCAGAGCGTCAAGTCGGTCATGCGGGCGGCCGGGGCAGGCCGCCTGCGGGGCGTCATCGGCCCTGTGGCCGGTATCCTCACGGTCGAAAAGGGCTACGAGACCGCCATCGAGACCGCGCTCGGCTTTGCGCTGCAGAACATCGTGGTCGAGGATCAGGGCTGCGCCCGCGCCGCCATCGGCTTTCTGAAGGACGAGCGCGCCGGGCGCGCCACCTTCCTGCCGCTGGACACCGTGCAGGGCACCCGCTTTACGGGCCGATTGACCGGCACGGCAGAGGTTGCCGCCGACCTTGTCAAAACAGATCCGAAATATCAGCATATCATCGACAATCTTCTCGGCCGCATCATCGTGGTCGAGGATCTGACCGAGGCCTCCGCCGTGGCGCGGAACCTCGGCTACCGCAACCGCATTGTCACGCTGGACGGACAGGTCATCAACGCCGGCGGCTCCTTCACCGGCGGCTCCACTGCCCGCAGTGTCGGCGTGTTCAGCCGCAAACAGGAGCTGGACGAGCTGCGCAGCAGGCTGACCAAGCTGGAAGCCCGCCGCGCCGAGGCCGAAAAGGAGCTGGCCGCCCGCAAGGCGGAGGTCGATAACCTGACCGCCCAGCTGGCCGGTGCCGAGGGCGAGGGCATGAACGCCGCGACCGAGCATGTCCGCGCCGGGCTGGAGGTGGAGCGCCTGACGAAGGCCGCCGCCCAGAACGAGGAGACGGCCCGCAATATTGAAAAGGAGATCGCCGCCCAGCAGGCCGCTGTGACCCAGAACGAGGCCGCCCGCGCCGAGGCTGAAAAGGCACAGGCCGACGCCGAAGCCGAGATGGCAAAGTACACCGCCGAGCTGGCAGCACTGGGCGAGAGCACCGGCAGCCTGACCGCCGAGCGGGAGCACATCACGACAGAACTGTCCGATAAGCAGCTGCAGCGTCTGGCCGATGAAAAGGACATCGGCCTGCATGAGGCTGCGCTGCAGGGCCTGCAGAGCCGCACCGGCGAGGCCGAGGCCCGCGCCCGCGAGCTGCAGACCGTCATGGAGGCTGCCAAGGCAAAGATCGAGGCCAACGCCCTGAAAATTGCCGAGATGGAGCGCACCCGCGGCGACAACCTGCAGAAAATTGCCGCCGCCGAGCAGACCATCCGCACCGCAAACGCGGCCCGCATGGAGAAGGAGGCCGCTGTTGAAAAGCTGAACCGCGACAACCGCGCCCTGACCGATGAGCGCGAGCGGATGAGCGGCGAGATGGCCCGTCTGGCCGAGCGCCGCACCGCCGCCGAGACCGAGCTGAACGATACCAACAGCAAGCTGTGGGAGGAGTACCAGCTGACCGAGGGCGAGGCCCGCAGCCATTGCGTACCGTTTGAGAGCCTGACCGAACTGCGCCGCAGCGTGGCCGAGGTCCGCAGCAAGATCCGCGGTCTGGGCAATGTCAATGTGGGCGCCATCGACGAGTACAAGGAGGTCAAGGAGCGCTACGACTTCCTCAAGGCGCAGGTCACCGATGTCGAAAAGGCAAAGTCCGAGCTGACAAAGATGATCGCCGAGCTGTGCAGCGAGATGGAGGAGCTGTTTACAACAAGCTTCAAGCAGATCAACACCCACTTCCAGCAGATCTTCAAGGAACTGTTCGGCGGCGGACATGCACGGCTGTATCTGTCGGACGAGGCGAATGTGCTGGAATCCGGCATCGAGATCGAGGTCTCGCCCCCCGGCAAGGTCATCAAGAATCTGAGCGCGCTTTCCGGCGGCGAGCAGGCGCTGGTCGCAATTTCAATCTACTTCGCCATTCTGAATGTCAACCCGGCACCGTTCTGCTTCCTCGATGAGATCGAGGCGGCGCTGGACGATGTGAATGTGGCGCGCTACGCGCAGTATCTGCGCCGCATGACCGACAACACCCAGTTTATCGTCATCACCCACCGCCGCGGCACGATGGAGGCCGCCGATGTCCTCTACGGCGTCACGATGCAGGAGGACGGCGTCTCCAAGATTTTGCGCCTTGATCTGGATAAGGTGAACGCGGAGCTGATTACCTGATGGCATGTAGGGGCCGGGCATGCCCGGCCCGCCACATAAATACGACCACCCGCCAATGGGAAGCCACACAAACCCGCGGACCGGACATGTCCGGCCCCTACGGAGCGGCAATTTCAAAAAGCAGAAGGAGGGCCAGCTATGGGCTTTTTCAACTTTTTCAAACGCGATATTACGGAAGAGGAGTTTCAGGAGCAGCAAAAGGTCAAGCGCGGTCTGGAAAAGACCCGCACCGGCTTTTTCCAGAGCATCGTCAATACGCTGACCAACGCGCAGATTGATGATGACCTGTATGACCAGCTGGAGGAGCAGCTTATTCTGGCCGATGTCGGCCCCGCCTGCGCCGTGCGCCTTGTGGATGAGCTGCACGATCAGGTCGAGGAAAAGCACCTCAAGACCGGGCAGGAGGCGCTGGACGCCCTGCGCGGCATCATCTGTCAGGAGCTGACCCCCCGCTACCCGATGGAGCTGGACGGCAAGCCTGCGGTCATTCTGGTCATCGGCGTCAACGGTGTGGGCAAGACGACCACGATCGCCAAGCTGGCAAGCCTGTACAAAAAGCAGGGCCGCCGCGTCATGCTGGCAGCGGGCGATACCTTCCGCGCTGCCGCCAGTGAGCAGCTTGAGCTTTGGGCTGAGCGGGCTGAGGTGCCGCTGGTGCAGGCCGGTATGGGCGCCGACCCGGCCGCCGTCATTTTTGACGCCGTCAAGAGCGCCACGGCCCGCGGCTATGACATGGTCATTGCCGACACCGCAGGCCGCCTGCACAACAAAAAGGGCCTGATGGACGAGCTGTCCAAGATCTCCCGCAGCGTCAAAAAGGCCAGCCCCGAGGCCAGTCTGGAGGTGCTGCTGGTGCTGGACGCCATCACCGGCCAGAACGCCATCAGTCAGGCGTATGAGTTCTGCCGCGCTGCCAGCGCCACCGGCGTGGTGCTGACCAAGCTGGACGGCACGCCGCGCGGCGGCTGTGCGGTCTCTGTCTGGGAGAACCTCGGCCTGCCGATCCGGTTCATCGGCGTGGGTGAAAAAATCGACGATCTGATGGAGTTTGACGCCCAGACCTTTGTCGAAAGCCTGCTGCCGGAATCGGCTTTGCAGAAGGAAGAAAAGGCCGGGAACACAGAGGAGGGCGAAGCATGATCGTCTGCGCAGCAAGCAACAATGCCGGCAAGCTGAAGGAACTGCGCCGCATTCTGGAGCGGATGGGCCATGAGGTCAAAAGCCTGCGCGAGCTGGGCATCACGCTCGACCCCGAGGAGACCGGCACGACCTTTGCCGAAAATGCACGCATCAAGGCCGAGGCCTTCTGCAAGGCCAGCGGCCTGCCCACTGTGGCGGATGATTCGGGCCTTTGCACCGATGCGCTGCAGGGCGCCCCGGGCGTTTACAGCGCCCGCTATGCCGGGCACCACGGCGATGACGATGCCAACAACGAAAAGCTCCTGCGCGAGATGGCTGATGTCCCGGCGGCGCAGCGCGGCGCAAGGTTTGTGTCCGCCGTCTGCTTTATGCTGCCGGACGGCCGTGCGCTCGAGGTCGAGGGCGAGTGCCCGGGGCGCATTGCGTTCAGCCTGCAGAACGGGGATTACGGCTTTGGCTATGACCCGCTGTTCATCCCCGATGCATACGGCACGCCCGATGGCTGCCGCCCCAACACCGAGAACCGCAGCTATGCCCAGCTGACCCCGGCGGAAAAGGACGCCATCAGCCACAGAGGCCGGGCAATGGAGAAGCTGGCAGAAAAGCTGCCCGCGTTTTTGGGATAAAAGCCTTCCCCCTTTGGGGGAAGGTGGCCCCGCAGGGCCGGATGAGGGGGCACCCCACGCTACCGCCCTACAAAAAAATACATACAATATACAATAATAAAAAAGGAGCAACCCTATGTCTTTAACCAGCAAACAGCGCGCGGCACTGCGCGGCGCAGCCAACACCATGGACCCCGTTTACCAGATCGGCAAGGGCGAGATCGACGATACCCTCAAGCAGGGCATCGCAGACTGCATCGCCGCCCGCGAGCTCATCAAGATCAAGGTGCTGGAAAACAGCGAGTACGACCCCCGCGAGGCCGCCGACATCCTGTGCGAGGCACTGGACTGCGACTGCGTGCAGGTCATCGGCCGCAAGTTCGTCCTTTTTAAGCAGAAGAAAAAAGAGAGCGCCTACGCCGCCCTGCTCGCAAAATGAAAATCATGCTCTACGGCGGGACCTTTGACCCGCCCCACAACGGCCATATAAACAACCTGCGCGCAGCGCTGGCGCTGGTGCGGCCGGACCGCGCCATCGTCATGCCCGCCGGTACACCGCCCCACAAGCAGGCCAGCACCACCCCGGCGGCGCTGCGCCTGCAAATGTGTGCCTGCTTTGCGGCGCTTTCCCCCGTGGTGGAGGTCAGCGACTGGGAGATACGCCGGGGCGGGCGCAGCTATACCGTACACACGCTGGAATGGCTGCGCAGCTGCGACCCGGCGGCGGAGCTGTACCTTTGTGTCGGCAGCGATATGCTGCTGACCTTTACCCAGTGGTACCGCTGGCAGGATATGCTCAGCATGGCAGCCCTTGTGGTGGAAAGCCGCACCGGCACCGATGAAGCCGCCCTGCACGCCGCCGCAGCAGCGCTGGAGCAGGCCGGCGGCCGCGTCTTGTTTGCCAAGGCCGAGAGCTACCCCTGCGCATCCAGCGACATCCGCAGCGGAAAGCTCCCGCCGGAAAAGTGGCCGGAGGTTCTGCCGCAGGAAGCTTTGACGGTTGTGCGCAAAAATAAATTGTACGGGGTGGCGGATATGTGACATTGCGGCAGCCGCAAAATTGCCCGGAGCGGTCAAGACCGCTCCCTACAAGCCTGTCATAAATGTTGCTCTGTAGGGAGGGGTCTTGACCCCTCCGCGGACGCTGCCACCATCACAATGCAAAAATTGTAAAAGAGAGGGGAAGGACTGCCATGGATTACGCCGAAGCCAAGAAGCTTGTGAAGTCCAGATTGAGTGAAAAGCGCTGGACGCACACGAAAAATGTAAAAAAAATGGCGGTAAAGCTTGCCAAGCGCTGGGGGGCAGACCCGGAAAAGGCCGCTATGGCGGCAATTTTGCATGATTCCGCCAAGGAACTGCCCAGGCAGGAGTTGTTGCAGATTTTTGCCGATAATGCTATAATAGCAGAAAATGCCCCCACACGCCCTGCGCCGGTATGGCACGGCATCGCCGCAGCGATCCTTGCCCAGACCTGCTGGGGCATCGAGGATCCGGAGATTTTGTCCGCAATCCGCTGCCATACCACCGGCAAGCCGGATATGTCGCTGCAGGACAAGATCCTTTATCTGGCCGATATGACCAGCGCCGAGCGCGACTGGCCCGGCGTAAAGGCGCTGCGTGCGCTGGAGATGGAGGACCTTGACCGTGCCCTGTGCGAGGCCCTGAAGCAGAGCATTGATTTTGTCGAAGAAAAGGGCGGCGCGCTGGACCCTGAGAGCGTGGCTGCCTATGAGTATGCAAAAGCACATCTGAAGTAATACTCCAGAAACAGGGAGGAAAAACTATGAGCGAACCGCGTAAGCTGTATACCGGCAGTGCCTCCGGCGGGCTGGATCAGGAGCAGTATGAGGCTGCCCGCCGCCGTGCCCAGCAGTTGGCCGAACAGAACGCCCGCCGCCGCACGGTGCAGCAGCCGATGCGCACGGCCCAAGGCCGCCACATCAGCCAGCGCCCGGCGGCCCAGCCTGCACCGGAACCGGTGCAGGAACCCGTACAGGAGCCGGTGCAGCAGCCTGCCCCCCAGCCGGAGGCCCCGCGTGAGCTGACCTATGCCCAGCGTCAGGCCATGGCCTACCGCGCTGCGGCTGAGCGCAAATACGGCGATACCCTGCAGTTTCAGGTGCAGCGCCCCCGCCGCACGGTCAACCGCCCGGCCGATGCCGAGCGGCAGGCCCGGCAGGCCGCTAACCGCCTGTATGAGCAGCCCGCAAACCGGCGGCCCGCAGCCGCGCCCCGCACGCAGGTGCGCCAGATGGACCTGAACGGGGTACAGGGCAGCAAGCCGATGTACAACTACGATGCCGCCGCAGGCGGCATCCAGATGGAGGAGGCTGCCGCGCAGCCCCGCCGCGCCCCGCACACCGAGGCCCCGCAGACGGCCCGCAAGCCCAAGACCGCCACAGGCGGCAGCGGCGGCGGCCATAAGCCCCCGCGCAGCCATGACGCAGCCGCAGCCCCGCGCAAGGGTAAGACCGGCGGCAAAAAGAGCGGTAAAAAAGGCGGCGACGGCAAGGGCAGCAAGAAAAAGAAGAGAATCCGCTGGTGGCAGATCCTGCTCATCACGCTGCTGGTCATCGCGCTGATTTTCGGTGGTGCGTTCGCTCTCATCATGGGGGCCATCGCCCCGGAGGGCGGCAGCATCAAGCTGGATCAGCTCATCAACACCCCCAAGGAGTTTCAGGGCAAGGAGATGAACTTCCTGATGGTTGGCATCGACCGCTCGTCCCAGAAGGAGGGCGACGACCTCAACGATGCAGGTATTGATGACGGCAACACCGATATGATCCTCTACGTCCATTTCAACAATGAGACGGGCGAGATGAAGATGCTGCAGATCCCCCGCGATACGATGGTCACGACTGACCGCAGCGTGTCGGGCAACTACCGCATCAACAACATCGCCAAGACGCAGGCTGCGGACAGCAACAGTATGAACATGGCCGCCCTGTGCAAGCAGATTTCGAATATGTACCAGCTGCCGATCGATGGCTATATGACGATCCGTCTGGAAATGCTTGTGCAGCTGGTCGACTCCTTCGGCGGCATTGAACTGTATGTTCCGCGGGAGATGGATTATAAAGGCAGCCACTTGGATCAGGGCTACCAGACGCTGAACGGCGATGCCTGCGAGTTCCTGCTGCGCACCCGCCACATCTACGCGGACGGCGACATCGGCCGCCTGAACATGCAGCGCCAGTTCTATGCCGCACTGTTCCGCCGCCTGAAGAGCATCGGCAACATCTGGGACGTCGCCAAGCTGACCCCCGCCGTGCTGAACTATATGGAGACCGACCTCAGCGCCTCGCAGCTTGCCAGCTTTGCGGTCAGTATGCTGAAGATCGACTCCAGCAAGATCATGATCTGCCAGATGCCCATTAAGATGGCCGGAAAGTACAACGGACAGGCCGTTGTCTACCCGGCCCGCCAGGAGGACGCCGACCTGCTGAACCAGTATTTCCGCGAGAATACCGGCTTTGTGGATGCCAGTGAGCTGCAGCTCTGCGACGATGCGTCTGTGCTGGGCTTTGATTTGAGCGGCTACACCGCAACCGACCCGAACATCCAGTTTATGGGTGGCCTGATGACCGAGGCGGATGAGGCCCAGAAAGACCCGAACCAGAACCTCGACGGCTCGAATCAGGTCACGGATGTCATGGCGTCCGAGTCCGCCGCTGAAAGCGAGAGCACCGAGGCCGAAAGCCAGCCCGCAGCGTAATTTACACTAGGAGAGTTACTTTATGGAAAGCAAAGAACTTGCCATTCGTCTGGCCCGTGCGCTGGACGCCAAGAAGGCCGTCAATGTCCATATTCTGGCTGTTGAGGACCTGACCACCGTTACGGAATATTTTGTCATTGCCACGGGTATGTCTACCACCCACACGGGCGCTCTGGCCGATGAGGCCGAGTTCCAGCTGGAGCGCGAGGGCGTCAAGGTCCTGCGCACCGAGGGACACGATGGCAAGCGCTGGGTGCTGCTGGACTACGGCAGCGTCATCGTCCATGTCTTTACGCAGGAGGCCCACGACTACTACGATCTGGAGCACCTCTGGGCCGACGCCAAGCCCGTGCCCGCCAGTGAGTGGATGCCTGACGAAAGTGCGGACGAGCAGTAAAAATGCGGAACGGCTTCCCCCTCGGGGGAAGCTGTCAGCGGCCCCGACCGCTGACTGATGAGGGGCAACCTTTCCCGCGCAGCCTATAAACGGGCAGCTGCGGCACACCCGCCCCTCATCCGGCGCGCAGACGCGCCACCTTCCCCCAAAAGGGGGGAAGGCTTTAGCGCTACCCATCTAAACTTCATCTGTGGGGAGAAGAATTATGAAATACGACTTTAAAACCGTTGAGGCCAAATGGCAGAAGGTTTGGGCGGACGAAAAGACCTTCCATGCGGAGATCGACCATTCCAAGCCTAAATTCTATGCACTGGTCGAGTTCCCGTACCCGTCTGCGGCCGGTCTGCATGTCGGTCATCCGCGCAGCTACACCGCGCTGGACATCGTTGCGCGCAAAAAGCGTCAGTGCGGCTGCAATGTCCTGTACCCCATGGGCTGGGACGCCTTCGGCCTGCCGACCGAGAACTACGCCCTGAAGAACCACATCAACCCCGAGATCGTCACCGCCCAGAATGTGGCCCGCTTCAAGAGCCAGCTGCAGGCGCTGGGCCTCTCCTTCGACTGGGACCGTGAGATCAACACCACCGACCCCGAGTATTACAAGTGGACCCAGTGGATCTTCATCCAGCTGTTCAAAAAGGGCCTTGCCTACAAGAAGGAGACCACCGTCAACTACTGCACCGGCTGCAAGGTCGTTCTGGCCAACGAGGAGGTCGTCAACGGCGTCTGCGAGCGCTGCGGCAGCCCCGTTGTGCAGAAGAACAAGAGCCAGTGGATGCTCAAAATCACCGCCTACGCCGACCGCCTGATCGACGATCTGGACGAGGTGGACTACATCGACCGCGTCAAGACCCAGCAGCGCAACTGGATCGGCCGCAGCCACGGTGCCGAGATCAACTTTGCCACCACCGCCGGTGATATCCTGACCGTCTACACCACCCGCGCGGATACGCTGTTCGGCGCGACCTACATGGTCATCAGCCCCGAGCACGCCTTCATCAAAAAGTGGGTCGATGCGGGCCTGATCAAGAACGCCGATGCCGTTGCCGCCTATCAGGAGGAGGCCGCCCGCAAGTCCGACTTCGAGCGCACCGAGCTGAATAAGGACAAGACCGGCGTTGTCATTGAGGGCGTCAAGGGCATCAACCCCGTCAACGGCAAGGAGATCCCCATCTTCATCTCCGACTATGTTCTGGCAACCTACGGCACCGGCGCCATCATGGCCGTGCCTGCCCACGACACCCGCGACTGGGAGTTTGCCAAGAAGTTCGGCCTGCCCATCATCGAGGTCGTCAAGGGCAATACCCCCAGCGACCTCGACAAGGAGGCGTTCACCGATGTGGCCACCGGCACGCTGGTCAATTCTGATTTCCTGAACGGCCTGTCTGTCGAGGATGCCAAGAATAAGATGTACGCATGGCTGGAGGAGAACGGAAAGGGCCACAAGCAGGTGAACTTCAAGCTGCGCGACTGGGTGTTCAGCCGTCAGCGCTACTGGGGCGAGCCCATCCCCATGGTGTACTGCGACAAGTGCGGCTGGGTGCCCCTGCCCGAGAGCGAGCTGCCCCTGCGCCTGCCCGAGATCAAGGACTTTGAGCCGGGCGAGAACGGCGAAAGCCCGCTGGCACGCCACACCGAGTGGGTCAGCACGACCTGCCCCTGCTGCGGTGCCCCCGCCAAGCGCGAGACTGACACGATGCCCCAGTGGGCCGGCTCGAGCTGGTATTTCCTGCGCTACTGCGACCCCCACAACAAGGAGGCGCTGGCCAGCAAGGAGGCGCTCGAGTATTGGAGCCCTGTGGATTGGTACAACGGCGGCATGGAGCATACCACCCTGCACCTGCTGTACAGCCGCTTCTGGCATAAATTCCTGTATGACCTCGGCGTAGTGCCCACCAAGGAGCCGTACCAGAAGCGTACCTCCCACGGCATGATTCTGGGCCTGAACCCCCATGCGTTTGAGAACCAGCCTGATGCCGAGCGCAAGCGCCTGCTGGCCGAGTACGGCGATGAGAAGGATGCCCGCAAGGCCCTTGTCGAGAAGTACGGCGAGATGGCCGAGCATCCCATCGTCAAGATGTCGAAGTCGCTGGGCAATGTCGTCAACCCGGACGATGTCGTGGCCGAGTACGGCGCCGACACCCTGCGCCTGTATGAGATGTTCATCGGCGACTTTGAGAAGGCCGCCCCGTGGAATACCTCCTCCATCAAGGGTTGCAAGCGCTTCCTTGATAAGATCTGGTCGATGAGCGAGAAGCTCGTCCCCGGCGAGGGCGTGCGCCCTGAATTGGAGGCCGTTGCCAACCGCACCATCAAGAAGGTCGGCGAGGATATTGACGCCCTGAAGGCCAACACGGCCATTGCCCAGCTGATGATCTATGTCAACGCGCTGAGCGATCAGGGGGGTGCGACTAAGGCCGAGTACGAGCTGCTGCTGCAGCTGCTGAACCCGTTTGCCCCCCACATGACCGAGGAGCTGTGGCAGCAGCTGGGCCATACCGAGCAGCTGGCCTACTACCCGTGGCCTGCCTACGATGAGGCCAAGTGCGTTGAGCAGACCATCGAGATCGCCGTGCAGGTCAACGGCAAGGTCAAGGCCCGCATCAAGGTGCCCGCCGCCATCGAGAACGCGGACGCCATCGCCGCCGCCAAGGCCGAGCCCGCCGTAGCCGAGGCCATCGCCGGCAAGACCATTGCCAAGGAGATCTATGTCAAGGGCAAGCTGGTCAATATCGCAGTCAAAGGCTGATATTTTATAGCATTTTAAGGCAGAGCGAAAGCTCTGCCTTTTTTGGTGGGCGGCTGCCGCAAAGTTCCCCGGAGCGGTCAAGACCGTTCCCTACAAAGCACCCGTGAACGCGGTACTGTAGGGAGGGGTCTTGACCCCTCCGATGACGTTGCCGCTATTGCGATGCAAATATTTCGCCGCCCCTAACAAAGCACCCGTGGTTCAATAGTCCCTGTTTACAAACTCCGTCAACTACGGTATAATAAAAAATACTAAATTTCTTGACGAAAGCAGGTCACACCATGCTCATCAGTCTGATCGTACCCTGTTACAATGAAGAAGAAGCGATGCCGCTTTTTTATAAAGAAGCCTCCCGCGTGGCGGCTGAGATGAAAGCCAGCCACGGCGCGGATTTTGAGTTCATCTTTGTGGATGACGGCTCCCGCGATGGCACGCTGCGCGTTGCGCGCGCGCTGCATGCGCAGGATGACCGCGTGCGGTATGTCTCGTTCAGCCGCAACTTCGGCAAGGAGGCCGGCATCTACGCCGGTCTGCAGGCTGCCAGAGGCGATTATGTCGCCACGATGGACGCCGACCTGCAGGACCCGCCCGCGCTGCTGCCGCAGATGCTGGACACGCTGCTGACCGGCGAGTACGACTGCGCCGCCACCCGCCGCACGACCCGCAAGGGCGAGCCGCCGCTGCGCAGCTGGTTTGCCCGCAAGTTTTACCAGATCATCAACAAGATGTCTGATACGGAGATTGTCGATGGTGCGCGTGATTTCCGCCTGATGAGCCGCAAGATGACCGATGCCGTGCTGAGCATGGCCGAGTACAACCGGTTCAGCAAGGGCATTTTCAGCTGGGTCGGCTTTAAGACCAAATGGTTCGACTACGAGAATATCGAGCGCGTGGCCGGCACGACCAAGTGGAATTTCTGGGGCCTGTTCAAATACTCCATCGAGGGTATTGTCGGCTTCTCGACCACGCCGCTGCTGATGGCGGCGGGCGTGGGCGTGCTGTTCTGCCTGCTGGCGTTCATCGGCATTATTTTTGTTATTGTCCGGGCGCTGATGTTCGGTGACCCGACCTCCGGCTGGCCGAGCCTCGTCTGCATCATTCTGCTGTGCAGCGGCGTCCAGCTGTTCTGCACCGGCATCGTTGGCGAGTACCTGGCCAAGACCTATCTGGAGGTCAAGCACCGTCCCATCTACATTGTGGCCGAGACGGAGAAAGACAAAAAATAAACCATGCGTGATATGACCAAGGGTGCCCCGCTGGGGCACCTCTTTCTGTATGCGGTGCCGCTGCTGCTGGGGAACTGGCTGCAGCTGGCGTACAATGCGGTGGATTCCATCATTGCGGGGCGGTTCATCGGGCAGGATGCGCTGGCCGCTGAGGGCGTGGCAGGGCCGGTCATGAACCTTGTGATCCTTGCCATCAGCGGCCTGTGCATCGGCGCGGGTGTGCTGATGAGCGAGGCGTTCGGCGCGGGGGAGACAGCGCGCCTCAAGGAAACGCTGGCCACAACGCTGCTGTTCGGCGCCCTGCTCTGCTGCGGTGCGGCTGCGGCGGGCTGCCTGCTGACGCCGTGGATACTGCGGGCAACGGCTGTGCCGCCATCGATTTTTGAGATCACGGGTGTCTACCTGCGCATCACATTTCTGGGGACGCCGTTCACCTTCTTCTACAACGCGCTCGCGGCGGGGCTGAAAAGCGTGGGCGACAGCAAAACGCCGCTGAAATTCCTTGCCTTCTCGGCAGTGCTGAATGCCGTGCTGGATTTCGTCCTGATCGGCGGGCTCGGCTTCGGCATCCTATGCAGCGCGGTCACGACCGTGGTGGCCGAGGCTGCCAGCGCCGTGATGGCTGCTGTTTACATGGCCTGCCGCGTGCCGGAGCTTTGCCCCGAACGCGGGCAGTGGCGCATCCGCCGCGCACTGCTCGGCCCGATCCTGCGCTATGGCTCGGTGACGGCCCTGCAGCAGGCGGTGCAGCCGATCTGCAAGGTGCTGATCCAAGGGCAGGTCAACGCGCTGGGCGTTGGCTCCATCGCGGCGTTCAACGCGGTGACGCGGGTGGACGATTTCGCCTTCACGCCGGAGCAGAGCATCGCCACGGCCATCACGACCTACATTGCGCAGAACCGCGGCGCAAGGCAGGCGGAACGCATCCGCCGCGGCTTTGCGGTGGGGCTGCGGCTGGAGCTGGGCTACTGGCTGCTGGTGGGCTGCGTAACGCTGACGCTGCGCCGGCCGATCCTCTCGCTGTTTGTGGCGGGGGAGGGCGCGGACGAGGTCATTGCGCTGGGCAGCCGCTACCTTGGGTATATGGCGCTGCTCTATGCGCTGCCCGCCCTGACGAACAGCCTGCAGGGCTTTTACCGCGGCATGGGCAAGATGACGACCACCCTGATCGGCACCTGCCTGCAGGCGGGCCTGCGGGCCGCTGCGGCCGCTGTGCTGGCCCCGCGCGTGGGGCTGACGGGCATCGCGTTTGCCTGCGCCTTCGGCTGGTGTGTCATGCTGGCCTTTGAGGTGCCGTACTATTTTTGGACATGTAAAAAGCAAAATTTGAAAAAGGCTTCTCCCATGGGAGAAGCTGTCCGCGAAGCGGACTGATGAGGGGCGGCGCTGCCGGTATTGTCCATTTGCCGGGCAGACGCGCCCCTCATCCGGCCTCGCGGGCTCGGCCACCTTCCCCCAATGGGGGAAGGCTTTTTTGTGTAAAATTTCCCCAATATCTGCTGCGGCTGATTGTAATTTCTTCGACAAAATGCTACACTAATAATAGCTATCCCTGCATAAAATCTACCCGGAGAGAGGTAAACCGCCGTGCCAGAAGAACGCAAAGTCTACCGCAGCCCCGCCCGCGCTGCCACCAAAGCCAGACCGGCCCAAACGGCGGCACCGCGCCCGCCGCAGCCGCCCCAAAAACCAAAGCGCCGCAGTGCAAAACGCCGCCGCAGCCGTATTGTGCTGGGGCTGTGTCTGCTCTGCCTGGCGGTCGTGCTGGCTGTGTCCGTTGTGATGGTGCGCTGCACGGCGGAGCCCGGCGGCCCGGCCGAGGCTGACTTCGGCACGCCTGCCGCCGCATGGCAGAAAAACGAGCTGGGCTACTACTTCAACGCCAGCGGCGGGGCGATCCCGGCGGCGGTGCTGAAGGGCATGGATGTCTCCAAATTTCAGGGAGAGGTCAACTGGGAGACCGCCAAGGCGGCCGGTATCGACTTTGCAATCATCCGCTGCGGCTTCGGCGGTGAGTGGGACGGCGCCGAGGAAAACTGGGCGCAGGATGACCCGCAGTGGCGGCGCAATGCCGATGAATGTACCCGGCTGGGCATCCCGTTCGGCACCTATCTCTACTCCTACGCGACAACGGTGGAGGAGGCCCGCAGCGAGGCCGACCATGTGGCGCGGCTGCTGGGCCTGACCGCGCCCCCGCAGGAGGGGCTGGACGACTACACCGCCAGCCCGTACCGGCTGAGCTACCCCGTCTACTATGATCTGGAGGACAAATATATCAGCGGCGTTTTCCCGTCCGAGATGGCCGAGATCACCAAGGCGTTCTTCGACCGCCTGCAGGAGCATGGCTACACCGGTGAGCAGGGCGTCTATGCCTCGCTGAACTGGGTGCGCGCGCGGTTCAGCGACCCCGGGTTTGACCCGTGGCGCGATAACCTTTGGATCGCCCGCTTCTCTGACGAGCTGGGCTACGCCGGCACCTACGACATGTGGCAGTCCACCTACAGCGCCCCCGGCGCGGACTACGGCGTGCAGAGCGAGACGGTGGATATTGATTTTGTCATGCGGCCGTTTACATTTACCGGCGTGAGCGCCTGCAACGGCAAGACTGCCGCGCCGGTGCTGCAAAACGATACCCGCACCGATGAGCTGCATATGGACGGCAAGGATGCCTACGCCACCCTTGAGACGAACGAGCCTGACGAGGAGGCGGGCGGCCGCAGGGTCTACTGGACAACAAGCGATAAGAGCGTTGCCACGGTGGACAAACACGGAACGGTCCGCGCCCGCACCGACAGCGGCGAGTGTACGATCACGGCCACGCTGGCCGATGGAACCGAGAGCCGCACCTGCCTTGTGCGGGTGGGGGACATCACGGTCCCGATTTTTGCCACGGCGGGGCTGCGGGGGGACCGCACCACGCTGGCGGACGCCGCCGCGCTGAAGGCCTCCACCCCGGATTCGATCCTGCTGGATGCGGGTGATGCCCTGCACGGCACCCAGAGCGCCAGCCTGACCGGCGGCATGGATATGCTGTCGGCCTTCTCGGCGGCCGGGTATGACCTGCAGGCGATGGCGCTGAACGACTTTGCCTACGGCACGACCCGCCTTGTCAGCGATGCCAACATGGGCAGCGGCCCCTCGCTTGCCTCCAACCTGCTGAACAACGAGGCCACCGCCGTATTTTACCGCTCCACCAGCTGGAACCGCAACCGCGTTACGAACGGCATGTACACGATTGTGGAGCGCGCGGGGTACAGGATCGGCTTCTTTGCGCTGAACGACCCGGCGCAGGCCGCCGCGATCTCGGCCGCCAACGGCGAGTTTATCACGGCCCGCGACTGGACCGATACCGCCAACGAGCAGATCGCGGCGCTGCAGAACGCCGGGTGTGATGCTATCATTGCCATTGCGGCCACCGCGCCCGAGGGCGACTGGCAGAAGGCGCTGCTGAACAGCGGCGTCACCGCCATCATTGACGGCACCGCCGCCGAAAACGGCACGAATGTGCTGGGGGCGGCGCAGGGGCTTGGCGGCATAGCCCGGCTGGATCTGGTGTTCACACAAGGCGGCGGCTGCCGCGCCGTGCTGCAGAGCGCGGTGACGGCCGAGGCGATGGAGAGCAGCCGCAGCACATGGCTTGAAATGGCTGCGGCGCAGGCCCAGACCGAGACTGCCGCCGATGCCGCCGACCCCGGCAAGGATACCGCCGCTGCGGGCGGCAAGGACACCGCTGCCCCCACCGAGACAGCGGACGCAGCCCGGCAGGCAGGTGCAGATGCCTATGTCTACGCGGCGGCCAAGATCGCCGCGCTGGACGCCGATGACCAGAGCATCCTCTACACGCCGCTTTTCACCTACGCGGAAAACCCGGACGCGAGCCGGACGATCAGCTTCGGCAACTATCTGGCGGCGCTCTACGCTGAGGCTGTGGCCAACGATACAGCCAGCGGCCTGCCGGAGGGTGCTGCGGTCGAGGCCCTTGCAGGCGGTGTGACCGAGCCGGAGTACGGCGAGATCACCCGCGGCGATCTGATGGCAGCGCTGCCCGCCACCGCGCGCATCCAGCTTGTCAGCGTCCCCGCCGATGCCGCCAAGGCGCTGGCGGACAGCGGCAGCGTGAGCCGCGTCTACCAGAACAGCCTGACCGAGTACACACCGGCAGGGGACACCGCCTACATCGTCACCGACACAGCCACGCTGGCGGCGCTGAACGCGGACTACACCGTCCTGCGGGATTACGGCGATGTATTCTGGGCGGTGCGGATGAATATCAATGATTTGACGAATAATTTTACCGATGGCTTTACCCTGCCCGAGGCCCCGCAGTACGGCGTGGGGCGGCGGGGCTGAAGGATGGAGACGGCAGCCTCCCGGGAGGTGTTCTTTCTTTTGCCAACAAAAGAAAGAACCAAAGAAAATTGCCGCTCTTTCGACGGAGCGGACCCGCGACCTAGGGGCTGCACGCCCCTAGGAACCCCAAAGCGGAAGTCGCAAGGCCCTTCGGCTACGCGAACGCAGTATTACTGTTCGCGCTTAACGCCTACGGGCCTTGCTCCACTTTTGAGTCGGGGGCCCGAACCCCCGCAGTGGAAAATGGGATGCGCGTAGGGGCGGGGCTCTGCTCCGCCCGCGCCGTCAGGGGAGGGCTTCCGCCCTCCCTTACCCCTCTCGCTTTTCCTCTGCTGCTCCGTAGGGCGGCCTGTCCTCTGGCCGCCGTACCTCGCCTTTGGCACGACTTGGCACTTTAGCTGTAGGGGACGGCGTCCTCGACGCCCCGCGGTCTTGCCTGCAGGTTCTTGGCTGACACCACCGGCCAAAGCCCCTCCGGCCTTTGCTTCGCTCGGCCACCTCCCCGCTATGCGAGGAGGCTTTCACACGGGCGAAGCCCGTGTAAAAGGCTCCCCATTCTGGGGAGCTGGCCGAGCTTGCGAGGCCTGAGGGGCTTTGCGCACCGCACGATCACTACCCATTCTCCCTGCAAGCATCTCTCTTCTTTCTACTCTCTTCACTGAAAAGGGGGACCTACATGAAACTCACATTCTTAGGTGCTGACCGGGAAGTCACCGGCAGCTGCACCCAGCTGGAGGCAGCGGGCCACCGCATCCTGATCGACTGCGGCATGGAGCAGGGCCGCAATGTCTACGAAAATGCCGAGCTGCCGTATGCCCCCGGCACCTATGAGGCACTGCTGCTCACCCATGCGCACATCGACCACTCGGGCCGAATCCCCTATCTGTACAAAAACGGCTACCGCGGCCCCATCTACACGACCGAGGCCACCCGCGACCTCTGCGCGATCATGCTGGCGGATTCCGCCCATATCCAGCAGCAGGAGGCCGACTGGAAAAACCGCAAGGCGATGCGCAGCGGTGCCGAGATGATCGAGCCGGACTACACGGTGGAGGACGCCCAGCAGGTCATGAAGCAGTTTGTGCCCTGCCCCTATCAAAGCTGGGAGCTGCTGTTTGACGGCCCTGCCGGCCGCATGGAGATGCGGTTTACCGATGTGGGCCACCTGCTGGGCAGCGCGTCAATCTCGCTGCGCATCACCGAGCCGGGCCGTGCGCCGGAGATCATCGTTTTCTCGGGTGATATCGGCAACAGGCATCAGCCGCTCATCCGTGACCCGGCCAACCCCGGCCATGCCGACTATCTGGTCATGGAGTCCACCTACGGCGACCGCAGCCACGGCCCCAAGCCGGACTACCTTGGCGAGCTGAGCGGTATACTGCAGTCCACCTTTGACAAGGGCGGCAATGTGGTCATTCCCAGCTTTGCGGTTGGCCGCACGCAGGAGCTGCTCTATTTCATCCGCCAGATCAAGGCCGAGGGCCGCGTCAAGGGCCACGGCAATTTCCCGGTTTTTGTGGACAGCCCGCTTGCCAGCAAGTCCACCACGATCTTCCGCGAAAATTTTGCCGAGTGCTATGACGAGGAGGCGCTTGCGCTGGTGCAGAGCGGTGAAAACCCGCTGCAGTTCCCCGGCCTGTATATCAGCGAGACGAAGGAGCAGTCGGTGGCCATCAACGGCGATGAGACGCCCAAGGTCATCATCTCGGCGGCCGGCATGTGCGATGCGGGCCGCATCCGCCATCATCTGAAGTACAACCTCTGGCGGCCGGAGTGCACGGTGCTGTTTGTGGGCTACCAAAGCCCCGGCACATTGGGCAACGCGCTGGTCAACGGTGCGCAGGAGGTAAAGCTGTTCGGCGAGCCGGTGCAGGTACGGGCGCGCATCGCCCGGCTGGGCGGGCTTTCGGGCCATGCAGACAAGGACGGGCTGGAGGAATGGCTCCGCGCCTTTGACGAAAAGCCGCGCTTTGTCTTTGTCAACCACGGTGAGGACGCCGTGGCCGAGCATTGGGCGGATCATCTCAAGAGCGAGGGCTATGAGGCCGAGGCCCCCTACAACGGCTCGATCTGGATCGCCGCCGAGGGCCGCGTCGCCTGCGCCGAGGTAGGCAACACCCAGAAGATCCTCCGCACAAAGACGGCCGCCGCTGTGCGCACCAGCGCGGCCTACGACCGACTTTACAATATGGGCCAGCGCCTGCTGGAGGTCATCCGCCACAATCAGGGCGGTGCCAACAAGGACCTTGCAAAATTTGCGGGCCAGATCGCGGCGCTGTGCGATAAGTGGGACAGATGATCGCCATGCTGCAGAAAAAATGGAAAAGCCTGCCCGCCGCCCTGCGCACGGTGCTCACCCTGCTGGCCGTGACGGCGCTGGCCGCACTGCTGGCGACGGTGCGCCACAATGCAAGCGCCTACCGCACCGGCGTGTGGGACACCGGCTCGCAGACGCTGATCTATGGCCGTATGCACCAGATGGAGCAGGGCCAGCGTGCGCCCGGCGGCTTTCTGGGCGTGTATACCGAGGATTGGAGCGATGACCAGAACCGCTGCTGGTTCCGGGAGGATACCCCCGCCGATGCGGCGCAGTTCCGCCCCTACACCCACCAGTCCGGCCTGCAGGGCTGGGCGCTGGGTGGGCTGAACCGGCTGCTGCGCGTATTCCTGCCGGAGGGCATCGCCCGGGAGACCGCGCTCTACTGGGTGAACAGCACCCTGTTCTACGCTGTGCAGCTGCTGACGGCGCTGGCCGTCTGGCAGGAGCTGGGCCTGCTGCCGGCCGCGTTCTGGATGGCGGCCATACTGCTGGCCCCATGGCTGCAGCGCGGCATGAAGGACCTGTACTGGGTGCCATGGACATGGCAGCTGCCGCTGCTGGCTGTGCTGCTGCTCTGCCGCTGCACCTGCGCCCGGGGGCGCACCCCGCGCTGGTGCTGGCCGCTGGTCAGCCTTGCCGTGCTGGTGCGCTGCATGTGCGGGTTTGAGTTTGTCACGACCTTCCTGATCCTGTGCGAGATACCGCTCTGCTACGCTGCGGCAAAGGCATACTGTGTGGCAAAGGCCCCGCAGCGGGCCTGCCGCTGGCTGGGCCGTGCCGTGGGTGCGGGCGCAGCGGCACTGACCGGTGCGGCAGCGGCGCTGGCGCTCTGGTTCGGGCAGGAGTGCCTCTGCTTCGGCAGCGCGGCGGCGGCGTGGCAGAATATGGCCGAGGCCATCACCGACCGCATCAGCCTGACGGACGATGCGGTGCGGGCTGTCACGATCGGGCAGGTGCTGGCGCAGTATTTTGTGCTGGATACCGAGCCGGTGCTGCAGCTGGGGCCGGCTGCCGTCACGGCGGGGCAGCTGCTTCTTTTCGGGCTGGCGGTCGGCGCGGTCAGCGTGGTGATCGGGCTGCGGCGCGGCGCGGCGGCGCAGCTTGTGCCGCTGGGCGTTGTATGGCTGCTCAGCCTTGCGGCCCCGGCCTCGTGGATGGTGCTTTCCAAGGCGCACGCCGCCATACATACCCACCTTGTGCCGATGCTGTGGCACTTTGCCTTTGTGCCGGTCAGCTGTATGCTGCTGCCGGCGCTGGCCGCACTGCTTATCCGGGGGAGGAAAAAAGATCTTGTGGCATCCCATTAAACATTACAGGACCATCCACCATCATAAAATGCTGGTGATGAAGAATTGCTTCCGCTGCGGGCTGTACTGGCAGGGCCTGACCCATGACCTGAGCAAGCTGGCCCCGGTCGAGTTCTGGGCGGGGGCCAAATACTGGCAGGGCACCTGCAGCCCCAACAACGCCCAGCGTCAGGCCGAGGGCTACAGCGCGGCATGGCTGCACCACAAGGGCCGCAACAGGCACCATCTGGAATATTGGATCGACTACGCCCCAAACGGTGACCATGCCATGGCCGGTATGCGTATGCCGGAACGCTATGTGGCCGAGATGGTCTGCGACCGTATCGCTGCCAGCAAAAACTACAAGGGCGCAAGCTATACCGATGCCGCCGCATGGGAGTATTACGACCGCAGCAAGGATCACTACATCCTGCACCCCGAGACCCGCCGCCAGCTGGAGACCTGCCTGCTGATCCTGCGCGATGAGGGCGAGGATGCCTGCTTCCGGTATATCCGCACCGAGCTGCTCGGCAAAAAAGCATAAGAAAAAGACCCCCGCAGCGTCAGGCGCTGCGGGGGTCGGTGCTTTATGTGGGCTGCGTTTCGTTATTCTCAGGCAGGAACATCTGCAATGGGGGTATTCTCCGGGGGCGTGGGTGTCGGCTCCGCGGTCGCCTCAGGTGTGGGTGTCGGCTCTGCAGTCGGCTCCGGTGTGGGACTTGGCGCTGCAGTCGGCTCCGGTGTAGGACTCGGCGCTGCAGTCGGTTCTGGTGTGGGACTCGGCGCAGCAGTCGGCTCGGGTGTCGCGGTCACCTCCGGCTCCGGGGTGGCGGTGGCCTCGGCCTCGCTGCTGGCCGGTGCCTCGGTTGCCACAGGCTCGGGGGTGGCGGTTTCGGCCGGAACAACGACCGGCACCGTGTAGACCACAGCGTCCTTATCGCCGGTATGCTTGGGGATGGTGGTCAGCGCGGGGCGGTCATCCTCCGTGATATAGCTGTGGGTGCGGATGTAGCTGAACAGTGCGTCCATCGCCGTGCGGGTCAGGTGGATGCCGTCGCTCGTCTCCACATAGCCGGCCTTGGCGTAGCCGGTGGTGCTGTCCTTGAGGGCCTCGGCGCTGTTCAGAAACTTCCAGCCCTTTTCCTTGCACATCTCCACGAGCGCCTTGTTGAATTCGTCCACCTGTGTCTGGGTAAGGCTCTGGTTGGAATGCTGCTGGCCGATCGGCGGGATCGCGTTGACGATGATGTCCGCGCTGGGGTAGGCGGTGACGACCGCCTCAATGCCGGTCTGGTAGTTTTTGATGAAATCGGCGGTCTTGTAGCTGGGATTCAGATCGTTCGTGCCGAAGGTCAGGATGACCCGGCGGGGCTGCAGCTTGGCCACGGCCTGGGGCATCGTCAGGTAGCCGGACCCGGTGCTGAGCTGCACGCAGGCAAAGGTCGCAAGCGATTTGGCGCTCATGCCTACCGAGCCGATGGCGTTGTCATAGCTGCAGTAATCGAACATCCGGTACATGCGGGCCGTGTTGCTGTCCCCCAGAAAGAGGGTCTCGTCTATGTAGCTCTCGCCGGCATCGGCGCTCTGCTCCAGAATGGTCGAGGTGTAGGCCTGCGTGTCGATGGTGTTTTCCTCTTTGTTGTAGCCGCTTTCGGTCACCATGGATTCGCTGTCCACGGTCGAAACGCTCTGCGGGGCGGCGCTGCCGAACGGCAGCCAGCCGATGAGCGCCAGCGAAATGCCGATGCAGACCAGCAGCATCACACTGCACAGGGCCAGCACCAGATACATTTTGCTGCGCGTATCCAGCGGCTGCTTTTTTTTCGATTTGGTTTTTCCTGCCATGTAGTGGGTCCTTTCGCGGTCAAGCATAGTGTCTGCTGCAAAACATATAAACCCATTCTACACCATTTCGCCGCCGAGCGCCAGTCTTTTTGCAATTTTTACATAATTTGACGGCAAAAACAAAAACCCCCGCCGGGGCGGGGGCAAACAGAAATGGAGGATAGCGTTGTTTATAAAGGCTTCTCCCTGAGGGAGAAGCTGTCCGCGAAGCGGACTGATGAGGGCGGAGTTTGCCAGCAGTACCCGTTTACGGTCTGCATCCGGCAACTTCCCCCTCATCCGGCCCTGCGGGGCCACCTTCCCCCCAGGGGGAAGGCTTTGGGAGAATCATTCCTTCGGCAGCAGGTGTGCCTTTTCCAGCGCGGGGCGCAGTGCCAGATAGAGCAGCACGGCGCAGACGGTGGACAGCAGCGAGTTGACCAGCGTGACGCCGCTGGAGATCTTGGTCACAACGCTGACGAACTCGGCAGGCTGGCCGAAGATATAGCGGTTGCGGAAGTAGCCGATGAACGGGTCGGTAAAGACATTGACCAGCAGGCCGCTGAACGCAGAGGCCGTGACCGCGCCGATGTACTTGAGTTTGCTGCCGGTCGGGAAGCTGCGCAGGTGGATGACCTTGTGCGCCACGCCGCCGCAGACCAGACCGATGATGAATTTCAAAATAAAGGTCGTGACGGCATAGCCCGGGTCACCGGCCATAATGTCGGCCAGCGCCAGACCGATGGCACCGGCCAGACCGCCGGAAACGCCGTCCAGCAGCAGGGCGGTCAGCGCCGTGAAGGTGTTGCCCAGATGAAAGCTGGACCCGGTGCCCAGCACATTCGGGATGCGGAAAAACTCATATGCGACAAAGCTCAGCGCGGCCATGATGCCGATAATGCTGATCTTCTGCACGGTGAATTTGGTTTTTGTCAGCGCTGCGATGAGCAGTGCCAGAGCCACTACGATAAACAGCAGCAGCCAGATCATTGCGGTAGACATGATTCCTTACTCCTCTATTATTGTATTTTACTATTGACATTTTCCTTCCGGGAAGGTATGTTTTTATTATACTGATTTCTGGCTCTAAATAAATGCCCAGTTTCAAACTTTTTTATGGGGCCAGAAGAAAGGGCTTGCCATGATAGAACTGGACCCGAGCACAAAGACCCCCCTGTATGAGCAGCTGTATGCCGCCCTGGCCGATGAGATCCGCACCGGGCAGCGCGCGCCCGGCACCCCGCTGCCGGGCCGCCGCACGATGGCCGCCCAGCAGGGGGTCAGCGTAAACACGGTGGATGCCGCCTACCAGATGCTGGCCGCCGAGGGGCTGGCTGAGCCGCGCCCGCGCAGCGGCTTTTATGTGCAAAAGACCTACGGTATGCTGCACAGCCGGGTGCGCCGCGCCGCCGCGCCGCCCGCCGCTGCCGCCCCGGCCGAGCCTGCGCCGCTGTACGATCTTTCGACCGGCAGCGTGGACACGGCGCTTTTTCCGGCGCGCAGTTGGGGGCGCATCCAGAAGGAGCTGCTCTACCAGCGGCCCGAGCTTTTGCAGCGCGGCGAGATGCAGGGCGATGCCCCGCTGCGCGCGCAGATCGCAGCGTATCTGTCAAGCTACCGCGGTGTCGAGTGTACCCCGGAGCAGATCGTGGTGGGCGCCGGCATCGAGTATCTGCTCGGCTGCCTTGCACATCTGTTCGGGGACGGCATGGCGGCCATCGAGAACCCCGGCTACTCCCGCACGCGGACGGTCTTGCAGAACAGCGGCATTCCCTGCACGCTGGTGGACATCGACCGCGAGGGTCTGCCTGCCGATGCGCTGGAAAAAAGCGGCGCAAACCTCTGCTACCTGACGCCGAGCCATCATTTCCCGACCGGCGTCACGATGCCCGCCCCCCGCCGCGCACAGCTTTTGGCGTGGGCGGCGGCCCGGCCCGGGCGGTATATATTGGAGGACGACTACGACTCGGAGTTCCGTTTTGACACGCGGCCGCTGCCCAGCCTGCAGGGCATGGCAGGCCCCAACGGCCCGGTCGTCTACCTGACGACCTTTTCCAAGAGCCTTGCGCCGGGCATCCGCATCGCCTGTATGGTGCTGCCCCAAAGCCTGCTGGCGCGCTACCGGCGCGATTTTGCCACCTACGCCAACACGGTCAGCCGGTTTGAGCAGCAGACCCTCTGCGAGTTCATGGCGGGGGGCTACTTTACGCGGCATCTCGCCCGGATGCGCCTTGCCTACAAGCGCCGGATGGAGGCGTTCGCGGCTGCGCTGCGGGCCGCGCTGCCCGGCGCAGAGCTGGACGGCGTACACAGCGGGCTGCACTTTCTGCTGACGCTGCCCGGCGCGGGCGGCGAGCGCGCCATGGTCGAGGCAGCGGCCCGGCAGGGCGTGCGGCTGCGCGGCCTGAGCGAGTATTATCTGGCCCGGCCGGAGCTGTGCCGGCCCGACACCGTGGTTGCGGGCTATTCCGCCCTGCGGGAGGAGGATGTGGAGGCCGTAGCCGCCGCGCTGGCAAGGGCGTGGCTTTGCGCACCCGGCAATGGGTAAAGCCCCTCCGACCTTCGCTTCTCTCGGCCACCTCCCCGCAAAGCGAGGAGGCTTCCCGCGGGCGAAGCCCGCGCAGAAAGGCTCCCCATCCGGGGGAGCTGGCCGAGCTTGCGAGGCCTGAGGGGCTTTGCAGCCTTGCCCAAACCACCCACAAAAAAATCCCGCCGGGCGTACACCACGGCGGGACGGTTTATTTATCGCTCAAAATCACTCATACAGCGGGAATCTCGCGGTCAAATCGGCAACGCGCTTGGCAATGTCGTCCTTCTTGGCGGCAAAGTCAAAGATGCAGTCGGCGATGCAGTCGGCGATGATCTTCATCTCCTCAACGCCCATGCCGCGGGTCGTCACGGCGGGGGTGCCGATGCGCACACCGCTCGTCACAAACGGGCTGCGCTTCTCACCGGGGACGGTGTTCTTGTTGGCGGTGATGTGTACCTCGTCAAGGTTATGCTCCAGCTCCTTGCCGGTGCAGTCCTCATCAGTCAGGTCGATGAGCAGCAGGTGGTTGTCGGTGCCGCCGGAGACAAGCTTCACACCGCGGGCGGTCAGCTCGGCCTCCAGTGCCTTCGCGTTTTCAACGATCTTGCGGGCATACTCCTTGAACTCCGGCTTCAGCGCCTCGCCGAAGCAGACGGCCTTTGCGGCGATGACATGCTCCAGCGGGCCGCCCTGCGTGCCGGGGAAGATGGCGGAGTTGATCCGCTTGATCAGGTACTCGTTGTTCGTCAGGATCAGGCCGCCGCGGGGGCCGCGCAGCGTCTTGTGGGTCGTGGTGGTCACGACATCGGCGTAGGGCACGGGGCTCTGGTGCTGGCCGCCTGCGACCAGACCGGCAATGTGGGCCATATCGACCATCAGCATGGCACCGTAGCCGTGGGCAATCTCGGCCAGCTTCTCAAAGTCGATGGCGCGCGGGTAGGCGGACGCACCGGCCACGATCAGCTTGGGGCGGACTTTCGCCACCTGCTTGGCCAGCGCGGCGTAGTCAATGCGGCCGTTCTCGGCCGAGACGCCGTAGGAGACGAAGTTGTAGTTCTTGCCGCTCATGTTCACGGGAGAGCCGTGGGTCAGATGGCCGCCCTGAGACAGGTCCATGCCCATGACGGTATCGCCCACATTCAGCAGCGCAAAGTAGACGGCGAGGTTGGCCTGTGCGCCGGAGTGGGGCTGGACATTGGCGTACTTGGCGCCGAACAGCTTGCAGGCACGGTCGATGGCGATCTGCTCGACCTCGTCCACAAACTGGCAGCCGCCGTAGTAGCGGTGGCCGGGGTAGCCTTCCGCGTACTTGTTGGTCAGCACGCTGCCCATGGCCGCCATCACGGCAGGGGAGACGATGTTCTCGCTGGCGATCAGCTCAATGTTCTGGCGCTGGCGGCCCAGCTCACGCTCCATGGCCGCGCCCAGCGCGGGGTCAACCTTTTCCACATAGCCGATGGTGTCGATGATGTCCTTGTACATACTGCTTTCCCTCCATTTTAGAAATAAAATCACGCCTTACATCGTATTGTGAACGTAGGGGCGGGGCTCTGCTCCGCCCGTGGCCGTTTGCCATGCGCAATACATTCCCGGAAAAAGGATACCGCGCAAGGCTGCCGGGCGGAGCAGAGCCCCGCCCCTACATAGATACAATCCGTAAGGCGGATTATAACGTCCCCTTTGTCGATAACACCCCGTCGATGCGCGGGTCTTTGCGCGTGGCGGCGTCCAGCGCTTTGGCAAACGCCTTGAACATGGCCTCCAGCTTGTGGTGGTCGTTCTCACCGTACAGCACCTTCAGGTGCAGGTTCATCATGGCGCTGTAGGACACGGCGTAGAAAAACTCCCGCGCCATCTGGGTGTCCATGCCGCCGCAGCTTTGCCCGGCAAAGGCGGCATCGTAGACGAAATACGGCCGCCCGCCCAGATCCACGGCGCAGAGCGCCAGCGTCTCGTCCATCGGCAGCATACAGCTGCCGTACCGCACAAGGCCGGCCTTGTCGCCCAGCGCCTCTTTGAGCGCGGTGCCCAGCGCAATGCCGATGTCCTCGATCGTGTGGTGGCAGTCTACATCCAGATCGCCGTGGCAGGTCACGCTCAGATCAAACAGGCCGTGGCGGGCAAAGCCGTCCAGCATATGGTCAAAAAAGCCGATGCCGGTGTGCAGGTCGGTCTTGCCGGTGCCGTCCAAGGCAAGGGTCAGCGTAATCTGCGTTTCCCGCGTGTTGCGGGTCACAGTCGCGGTGCGTGCCATAGGAATCCTCCTCTTTAGTGCTTTAAACTAACTATAGCACGTTGGGGCGTGTGCGTCAACATTTTCTTAGCCTTCCCCCGAGGGGGAAGCCCCGCAGGTTTATAAAATTCGCCCCAATTTATTTACGAAATCGCAACACTTTTCGGCGCGGCAAACGCTACAATAGAAGCAAGAATCAAAATTGTCTTTTTTGAAAGGACAAATACCACCATGGCAAAACTGATCGGAATTGATCTGGGGACCACAAACAGCTGTGTGGCTGTGGTCGAGGGCGGCAAGCCGGTCGTCATCCCCAATGCCGAGGGACAGCGCACAACACCCTCTGTTGTGGCGTTCACCAAGGCGGGGGAGCGGCTGGTGGGTGAGCCTGCCAAGCGTCAGGCCGTGACCAACGCCCCGCGCACCGTGGCCAGCATAAAGCGGCTTATGGGCAGTGAAACGCGGGTGCCTGTGGACGGCAAATGCTATACGCCGCAGGAGCTGAGCGCCCTTATCCTGCAAAAACTCAAGACGGACGCCGAGGCCTACCTCGGCGAGGCCGTGACCGAGGCGGTCATCACGGTGCCCGCCTACTTCAACGATGCCCAGCGTCAGGCCACCAAGGACGCCGGGCGCATCGCCGGGCTGAATGTGCGCCGCATCATCAACGAGCCGACCGCCGCCGCGCTGGCCTACGGGCTGGACAACGGCCGTACCCAGACCGTTATGGTCTACGATCTGGGCGGCGGCACCTTTGATGTATCGCTTATCCGCATCGGGGACGGCATCGTGCAGGTGCTTTCCACCTGTGGGGATAACTACCTCGGCGGCGATGATTTTGATGAGCGGATCGTCAGCTGGATGGCCGAGCAGTGCAAGGCCAGCCACGGCGTGGACCTGACCACGGACCGCGTGGCCATGCAGCGCCTGCGCGAGGAGGCCGAGAAGGCCAAAAAGGAACTTTCCAGCGCCAAGCAGACCGAGCTGAGCCTGCCATTCCTCACCACAACGGCGCAGGGCGCGCTGCATCTGCAGCTGACGCTGACCCGCGCCAAGCTTGAGGAGCTGTGCGCCGATCTCATCGAGCGGACGGCGCTGCCGGTGCGCAATGCCCTGAGCGATGCCCATCTCTCTGCAAGCGATCTGGATCAGGTGCTGCTGGTCGGCGGCTCGACCCGCATCCCGGCCGTGCAGGCCAAGGTCATGCGGATGACCGGGCTGGAGCCGTCCCGCTCACTGAACCCGGACGAGTGTGTGGCACTGGGCGCCGCCGTGCAGGCGGGGCGTCTGGGCGGTGTGGCCCTGACCGGCCCCGGCGAGGGCCTGCTGCTGATGGATGTGACCCCGCTGACCCTCTCGATTGAAACCGTCGGCGGCGTGGCAACGCACCTGATCGAGCGGAACTCCACGATCCCGACACGGTTCAGCAAGGTGTTTACCACCGCTGCGCCGTTCCAGAACACCGTGGAGATCAAGGTCCTGCAGGGCGAGCGTGAGTTTGCCCGGGACAACAAGCTGCTGGGCACCTTTACGCTGCGGGGCATCAAGCGGGCGTGGGCGGGCGTGCCGAAGATCGAGGTGACCTTTGACATTGACGCCAACGGCATCGTGATGGTCCGGGCGCGGGACATGGACACCGGCAAGGAGCAGAGCATCACGATCTCGGGCACCTCCAATCTGAGCGAGGCCGAGATCACCCGCGCCATGCGGGACGCCGCCGCCTTTGCCGGGCAGGACAGAGAGCGCAAGGCTGCCTTAGAGGCGCTGAACGCCGGGGAGGCCGCGCTCTACCGCGTGAACACGGCGCTGGGCAGCAAGGCCGGCAAGGCGCTGGACCGCGCGACCCGCAGCAAAATCAAGGACGCCGAGCGCGTGCTGGAGCGTGTGCTGCGCCACAAAAAGGCCGACCGCCTGACCCCGGCGGATGTCGCCGCCATCACCGATGCGCGGGAGGCTCTCTCCGCCGTGGCGGCCCCCCTTGTGGCGCAGTGGGAGAGTGAAAAGTGATTTCGCCTTCCCCCTTTGGGGGAAGGTGGCTCCGCAGAGCCGGATGAGGGGCGGAGTTTTCGTGATTGCCCGTGAACGGGTTATAGAGGTAAAGACCAGAGTTGTAAAGCCTTTTGGCTAAATAACTCTGGTCTTTTTGTTGGGGCTTGTGCAACAGCCCCCTGCATGCTTTATACATTGTATAAAGCCCAGTTTGTAGAAAAAGCCCTTTTTGGGGTAGAAATGTAGGGATGGGTCTTGACCCATCCGCACCGCTGGCCGCGCGCAGCGCATAAAATCGCGCCGAACGGCGCACTATTTCCCGATATATCGTACTATTGGCTAGACTGCACGGAACGGTCAAGACCGTTCCCTACAAACCCGCCGAAAGTTCGCAATCGTCCCGTTGGGTTTATCGACAGCCTGTGCTTTATACATTGTATAAAGCCCTTACATGCTATCTGCTCTTTTGTCCTGTTGGAGTGAGCGGCAGATGATATACCCTGCCGGAGCGATCATGATCAGAATAAAAATGCTGATCAGTTCATTCACTTCGGATGGCGCAAAGCCCTGCAGCATAGTAATGAGGTTGTTTGCGAAATGCACGAGGATGGGAAACAGCAGGTTCTTTTTCTTCTCATAAAGGATTCCTGCGGCAATGCCCATAAGGGTGGCATAAACGGCCTGCACGATATTCAGATGGTAAACGCCAAAGAGCACGGATGACATTAAAATCGCGGCCCAAGTGGGGGTGAATTTCCGCATGGAGCGAAGCACAATGCCGCGGAATAGAATTTCTTCTACAACAGGTGCAGCAATCACCGCAATCATAAATGTTCCAAATGCATTTCCGCCGGCAATATTTTCAGCACCGGCGTTCATTGCCTCAACGCTTTTTTGAAGCGAGGGAAGCTGCTCTGCCAGCATGATCCAAAGACCGGAGATTCCGCAAATGCCAAATCCCACGGCCAGACTGCCGAGCACATCTTTGAAATTTGTCGCTGTGCGCGGTTCGCTTATCTCTTTCCTCCAAAGCAGTTTATAGAGGGTGAAGAATACGAGGATAAGGACGGCGTAAATCAGAATCTCGCCCCAATATGAGTATTTCATAAATTGCTGTGAGGAGATATGAAAAACATCCAAAACAAGTCTTTCCACAAGGAAATACAACAGGTTGGACAGAAAAAAATGCAGTGCGATTGCAAGAACGGGAATAGCGAAATATCTTTTTTTCATCATAGGTCAATTTTTTCTCCTGTCTGTATTTTTGAGGGGACTGTTGCAGTATAACAGAGTTAACGTAAAGTCTTTGTTAAGGGGCGAAGCTGTAATCTTGCAAAAGCGGTATCGCAAAGGGATGCGGTTCATCTTCCTTGCCGAACCTTTTGGCGCGCCTGTTTTTGAGGTCGTGCGCGTGTGCGATGAGCCTTGTGCGGTTGAAGAACAGAACGCCCACAAAGCTGAACAGCACCACGCCGACAAGGACCGTGAACAGCCAGTTCCCCTCCAGAATAAAGCTGGCTGACCGCCGCTGTTGCTGTAAACAAAAAAATCCCGGTGCTGCACACCGGGACATAAAGCTTATCTCTCCTCCAGCGCCACATACTCCTGCGGCTTGCCGACATACTGGTAGGCGGGGCGGATGATGCGGTTGGCAAATTCGACCTCCTCCATGCGGTGGGCGCACCAGCCCGGCACACGGGCAATGGCGAACAGCGGGGTGTACAGATCCTCGCTGATGCCCAGCATGCGGTAGATCAGGCCGCTGAACAGGTCCACATTGGCGCAGACCTTTTTGGGGCCGTGCTTTTCCTCGGCAAAGACCTGAGGGGCCAGCCGCTCGATGCTGCACAGCATCTCGTATTCCTCATCATAGCCCTTTTTATAGGCAAGGTTTTTGGCGTGGGTTTTCAAAATCTGCGCGCGCGGGTCGCTCAAGGTGTAAACCGCGTGGCCCATGCCGTAAATCAAGCCGCTGCCATCGCCGCGCTCCCTGCGGAGGATCTTGCGCAGGAGCTCGCGGACCTCATCGTCGTTTGTCGGATTCTCGACATTTTCGAGAATGTAGTCCAGCTGGTGCATGACCTTCAGGTTTGCGCCGCCGTGCTTGGGGCCCTTCAGTGCGCCGATGGCGGACGAAATCGCCGCGTAAGTATCCGTGCCGGAGCTGGACAGCACGCGGCAGGTGAAGGTCGAGCAGTTGCCGCCGCCGTGGTCGGCGTGGACAAGCAGGCAGAGGTCGAGCAGCCGCGCCTCCTCATGGGTGAACTTCTGGTCAGCGCGGTAGGTGCTTAAAATATGCTCGGCCGTGCTCTGCCCTTCGGTCGGCAGGTGGAAGTACATGCTCGACCGGTCATAGACGCGGCGCTTGATCTGGTAGGCGTTGACCATCATCGTGGGCAGCTCGGCGATCAGGTTGATGCTCTGGCGCAGGATGTTGGGCAGGCTGTTGTCCTCGGCGTGCTCATCGTAGCTGTACATGGCCAGCACGCTCCGCGCCATCTTGTTCATCAGGTTGGGGGACGGCGAGTTTAAGATCATGTCATCGGCAAAGCCCTGCGGCAGCTCGCGGTGATGCTCCAGCAGCTTGCGGAACTTGGCATACTGCTCCTGCGTGGGCAGAGAGCCGAACAGCAGCAGCCAGATGACCTCCTCAAACATGAAGCGGTCGTGGGCATCGGCCTCGGCGGCCAGCGTGTCGATGTCGATGCCGCGGTAGACCAGCCGGCCCGGAATGGGCGCGATGGTGCCGTCCGGGCGTTTGTCGTAGCCGATGACGTTCGATACATTCGTGATGCCGGCCAGCACGCCGGTGCCGTCCAGATTGCGCAGGCCGCGCTTGACGCCCATCTGGTCCGCCAGATGCGGGTCCAGCGTGGCATTATGCTCTAAATATTCATTGCAGAGCAGGTTCAACTCATCCGGCTCCAAGGCCGGGACATCCGGGTAATACATCGCAGATACCCCTCTCTCTATACGCTTTGCATTTTTATACAGGCGCATACCCCTGCGGGCCTTCCCTTACACCAAGCACCTGATAGATTGATTTTATAGTATATTGGCGCTTTCGTCAAGAAAAACTTAAAAATTTTGCAAAATTGCCAAGTTGGCACTTTAAATAATTAAGCTGGTGGGCAGATTGCCGCGAAATGTGTAAGAATGCGCATTGACAACCACCCCCAAACCGGTTACTATTATGTATATCGTAAGAAACACAGGGAAAGGGGAAAGTATTTTTATGAAAGCAGTTCTGATTCCGGGCGACGGCATCGGCCGTGAAATCGCCGAGAGTGTGCGCGCCGTCTCCGCCGCGCTGGACACCGGCATCGAGTGGCAGGAATATGCCGCCGGTGCCGAATATGCCGCCGAGAGCGGCGAGCTGATCGCCCCCGGCGCGCTGGACGCCATCGAGGCCTGCGGCTGGGCGCTCAAGGGTCCCACGGCTACCCCCATCGGCAAGGGCTTCCGCAGCATCAATGTGCAGCTGCGCCAGCGCTTTTCCACCTACGCAAACCTGCGCCCTGTGCACACGCTGCCGGGCGTACCCACCCGCTTTGACAATGTCGACCTCGTCATCGTGCGCGAGAACACCGAGGATCTGTACAAGGGCATCGAGTATATGGTCAATGACGAGATGGCCAACGGCGTCAAGCTCATCACCCGCCCTGCGTGCGAAAGGATCTGCCGCTTTGCCTTTGACTATGCCCGCAAAAACGGCCGCAAAAAGGTCACGGCCGTGCACAAGGCCAACATCATGAAGCTGACGGACGGCCTGTTCCTGCGCACCTTCCGTGAGGTGGCGTCCCACTATCCCGAGATCACCGCCGATGACTGCATCATTGATGCGCTCTGCATGAAGCTGGTGCAGAAGCCGGAGCAGTTCGATGTATTGGTGGCCCCGAACCTCTACGGCGATATTATCAGCGATCTTTGCGCAGGGCTTGTGGGCGGTCTGGGCTTTGCGCCCAGCGCCAACATCGGCGATAACACGCGCATTTACGAGGCCGTCCACGGCTCTGCACCCGACATTGCCGGGCAGGACAAGGCCAACCCCAGTGCGATCCTGATGGCCTTTGCGATGATGCTTGGCGACCTTGGCGAGACGGAAAAGGCCGCCCGCCTGAACGCCGCGATTCTGGCCCAGGTTGCCGAGGGCAAGGTCGTGACCGCCGATATTGGCGGCACCGCCGGGACGAAGGCATTTACGCAGGCGGTTATTGCCAGACTGTAAAAGATATAAAAGATAATAGATAAAAGATAATAAAATTGGTGGATCACGCCGCTGGCGCGCCGCTCAAAATTTTGTTTTCGACCAAAGGGAGAAAACTCCACACTTTTTATTATCTATTATCTAAACAAAACGGAGGATTCTCCCATGAAACTGCACGACCATGGAGTATTTCTTGTAAACGGCGTCCCCCGGACCACGGCCCCGGCGGGCGTGACCGAGGCCGAGGCTAAAAAGGGCACCATCGCCTACGGCATCCTGAAAGCCCATAACACAAGCGATTCCATGCAGGAGCTGCGCATGAAATTCGACTCGATGACCAGCCACGACATTACCTATGTCGGCATCATCCAGACGGCCCGCGCCTCCGGCATGAAGGAATTTCCGCTGCCCTATGTCATGACGAACTGCCACAACAGCCTCTGCGCCGTGGGCGGCACCATCAATGAGGACGACCACCAGTTTGCCCTGTCCGCCGCGCACAAGTACGGCGGCATCTATGTCCCGCCGAACATGGCGGTCATCCACAGCTATAACCGGGAAATGATGTCCGGCTGCGGCCGGATGATCCTCGGCTCTGACTCCCACACCCGCTATGGTGCGCTGGGCACGATGGCCGTTGGCGAGGGCGGCGGCGAGCTGGCCAAGCAGCTGGTCGGCCGCACCTATGATATGGCCTACCCCGGCGTGGTCGCCATCTATCTGACCGGCAAGCCCAACCCCGGCATCGGCCCCCACGATGTCGCGCTGGCGCTGGTGGCCGCCACCTACGCCAACGGCTATGTGAAGAACAGGGTCATGGAGTTTGTCGGCCCCGGCGTTGCCAATCTTTCCGCCGACTACCGCAACGGCATTGATGTTATGACCACCGAGACAACCTGCTGGTCCTCCATCTGGCAGACGGACGATGTTACAAAGCAATACTTCGAGCAGCACAACCGCCCGGAGGCCTACAAGGAACTGAAGCCCGCCGATGTGGCCTACTATGACGGCTGCATTGAGCTGGATCTGTCTGCGGTCGAGTGCATGATCGCCCTGCCGATGCACCCGAGCTACGCTTACCCGATCCGCGAACTGAAAGCCAACGCGAAAGAGATTTTGCAGGCTGCTCAGGATCAGGCCAACAAGCAGCTGGGCGGCAAGGTCGAGATGGACCTTGTCGGCAAGATTTGCGAGGATGGCCGCATCTATGTGGATCAGGGTGTTGTGGCCGGCTGCTCCGGCGGCACCTATGAGAATATCTGCGCGGTCGCGGATATTATCCGCGGCAAAAGCTGCGGCAACGGTGAGTTTAAGCTCAGTGTCTACCCCGACAGTATGCCGACCTATCTGGAGCTGGTCAAAAACGGCGCAGTGGCCGACATTGTTTCCGCCGGCGGCATCTTCCGCGAGTGCTTCTGCGGCCCCTGCTTCGGCGCGGGCGATACCCCCGCCAACGGCGAATTCTCGATCCGCCACACGACCCGCAACTTCCCCAACCGTGAGGGCTCGAAGCCCGGCGAGGGTCAGATCAGCGCTGTGGCGCTGATGGATGCCCGCTCCATTGCGGCCACCGCTGCCAACGGCGGCTACCTGACCGCCGCCAGTGAGCTGACCGATGCAGAGTACACCCTGCCCGAATACCACTTTGAGCAGGGCGTCTACGATAAGCGCATCTATAACGGCTGGGGCCGTCCCGAGCCGGAGTACGCGCTGAAATTCGGCCCGAACATCAAGGACTGGCCCGAGCAGCCCGCCCTGACCGAGGACCTGCTTGTCAGGATCGTCAGCTACATCACCGACCCTGTCACCACGACCGATGAGCTGATCCCCTCGGGCGAGACATCGTCCTTCCGGTCGAACCCGCTGCGTCTGGCGGAGTTCACCCTCTCCCGCAAGGACTCGGCCTATGTGCCGAACGCCAAGGCCGTCAAGGCGCTGGACGCAGAGCGCCGCGCAGGCGCTCTGCCCGCTGAGATCGCGCGTGTCTACGATGATTTGAAGAAGCTGGGCTACACGCCCGATGCGGCAAATACCAACATCGGCTCGGCCATCTTCGCCAACAAGCCCGGTGACGGCTCCGCCCGCGAGCAGGCCGCCAGCTGCCAGCGCGTGCTGGGCGGCGCAGCCAACTTTGCCTGCGAGTACGCCACCAAGCGTTATCGCTCCAACTGCATCAACTGGGGCATGCTGCCCTTCCTTGTGAAGGACCCCGCTGTGCTGGACAATGGGGATTATGTCTACCTGCCCGGTGTGCGCAGGGCGCTGCTGGACGCCGCCGATGAGCTGGAGGCCGTTGCGGTCAAGCCGGACGGCGGTTTGGTTCGCTTTACGGTCAGCCTCGGCGCTATGACCGATGCCGAGCGGCAGATTCTGGCGGATGGCTGCCTGATTAATTATTACAAGAATAACTAAAGAAAAGCTGCCCGCTGGGAAAAAAATCCCGGCGGGCCGTTTCTGTAGGGGCCGATGCTTGCATCGGCCCGCGGAGGGGTCAAGACCCCTCCCTACAATGCAATTCAAAAGGGGTGCTGTAGGGGCGAACATTGTTCGCCCGCGGCACATGGCGGCGGTCACAACGCTTCCGGAGCGATGACGAGCATCGCCCCCTACACCGTAGGGGCGGATTCCATATCCGCCCGTAGTGTCCGGCGGATCGCTGCAAAAATTCTTGCATACCGTCGAAATTTCTGCTATAATAACAAAAGCCGCCTGCATTTCAACAGGCGGCGGGCGCTGCACATACGGCAGGCGGTTTGGTCACACTTCCGTAAAGGAGGTGAGATCATGCGTTTTACATTCACTTTTTATGTTGGCCGCAAGACCATCACAATCAGCATTGTTGTAAAAAGCAAGAGCCGCCACTCGGCAAAGTGACGGCTCTTAGGGTAAAACCTAAAGCTTTCATCTGAAAAAAGGCCGAACCGCTTGTCGCAGCGCCTTTTCTATTTAAAATATACCACACATCTTGCTTTTTGTCAATTATGATTCCTCACAATTCCCCGCCTTGCACCCGGCGGGGAATCGTGCTACAATAGCCTTATCATTAAACAGCAAAGGACGAAAAGCAATGAGTGCGATTTTAGCAGTGTGCGGTGACGGCTTCTGCGCCATGGTCAGCGATGGCCGCTTTGTCGAGGAGCCTATCACCGGCGATACACCCCATGTCATCAAAAACGACCTGCCCAAGGTCCGCAAGATCAACCGTAATGTGGTGGTCGGCTTTGCGGGCGATACGCTGGCCGCCGTACAGATCATCAATGCAGTGGACGAGTACCAGACCCAGTACCTGACGCTGGAAAAGGTCGTCAAGATCCTGCGCGAGAAGGGCGCCGAGGTTCAGGTACAGCCTGTGGGCGTCCGGCTTATCGTGGGCGGGCGCAACCGCAAGGGTGAGTTCGTTATGACGATGCTGGGCAGCGCCGATGGCTATGAGCCGCAGACCCAGGCCGCCCGTCCGGGTGCCTACCTCATCGAGGGTGCCTGCTCCCACACCGATGTGGCCCCATGGCTCGAGGAGGAGGTCAAGCCGCAGGCTGCCGACTGGCGCAGCCTTGACGATGTGGCCCGCACGCTGGACGGCTGCATTGCCAAGATGGCCAAGAACGACAAGAGCATCAATACCACATATTTCCGTCAGCTTGTCCGCTGATATATAACGATAAAAGGAGAAAAAATATGAAAATCGCTTTGATCAATGAGAATAGTCAGGCCGCCAAGAACGCACTGATCGAATCCACGCTGCGCAAGGTCGTTGAGCCGATGGGCCATGAGGTCGTCAACTACGGCATGTACACCGCCGAGGATGCCGCCCAGCTGACCTATGTTCAGAACGGTATTCTGGCCGCTGTGCTGCTCAACTCCGGCGCAGTCGACTATGTCATCACCGGCTGCGGCACCGGCGAGGGTGCCATGCTGGCACTGAACAGCTTCCCCGGTGTGATCTGCGGCCATGTTGAGGACCCTGTGGATGCCTACACCTTTGCCCATGTCAACGACGGTAACGCTGTGGCGCTGCCCTTTGCCAAGGGCTTCGGCTGGGGCGGCGAGCTGAATCTTGCGTACATCTTCGAGAAGCTGTTCGGCTTCGGCCATGGTCAGGGCTACCCGAAGGAGCGCGTTGTGCCCGAGCAGCGCAACAAGAAGATTCTGGACGGCGTGCGCGCCGTTGCGTTCCGCGACCTGTCCGACATCCTGAAGAATCTCGACCGCGACCTCGTCAAGGGCGCCTTCGCCGGTGAGCACTTCGCCGAGTATTTCTTCCCCGCCTGCAAGGACGAAAAGCTCGCCGCCACCGTCAAGGAATTGATGGCGTAAATCCTAAAATAAAAACAGCCGACTCCCGGTACGATATAGGGGTCGATGCTTGTCATCGACCCGCGGGCGGATGCAAGCATCCGCCCCTACAGCCTGCCGGGTGTCGGCTTTTCTGTTTTTTTACGCAAATTACCGAAATTTACCGTTGACTAATGCCGTGCCAGATGGTAAAGTAAATATAGGTGCGAATAGCGCCGTGTAGTAAAAATTCAAACAAAGGTGAGGTGGTTGTTGCAATGGATACCCCCAGTCCCAGTCCTGTGTACCGATGTATCTTGAATAAGGCAGCCACCATGTTTATACCGGGCAATCTGAGGCAAACTGCGCGTTAAAAAAACGCACGGTATTGCTGTGCATTGCCTATAATTAAATGTGCTCGGCTGCCGCCTGAAAAGGAGGCAGCTTTTTTATGTCCGATACCACGATCGCAACCCTGCGCGCCATGCTCGCCAATCTGGATGATGCCAAAAAGTACCAGAGCCTGCGGGATGTTATGTCCACCCTGCCCGCGCCCGATCTGGCCGCCGTGTTTGAGGATCTCCCGCCGGAGAAGCTCCCGGTGCTGTTCCGCCTGTGTCCCAAGGATCTGGCGGCCGAGATCTTTGCCGAGCTGACGACCGAAACCCAGCAAAACCTGATCGACGGCCTGACCGATAAGGAATTGAAGGCCGTTGTAGATGATTTGTTCGTCGATGATGCGACGGATCTTGTCGAGGAAATGCCTGCCAATGTAGTCAAGCGTATTCTGGGCCAGGCCGATCCTGCGACCCGCCGCATGATCAACGAACTGCTTAAATATCCCGAGGACTCCGCCGGCGGCGTCATGACCACCGAGCTGATGGAGCTGCGCCCCGACTGGACTGTGGCGCAGGCGATGAGCGCCATCCGCAAGAACGGCATCGACAAGGAGACCATCAACAACTGCTATGTCACCGACCGCGACCGCACGCTGATCGGCGTTGTATCGCTGCGCGCACTCGTCCTCTCCAAGGACCCGGACAATGAGCTGATCCGCGACATGATGGATGACAATGTGGTCAGCGTCAACACCACGACCGATCAGGAAGATGTCTCCCAGATGTTCGAGAAGTACGGCTATCTGGCAATCCCTGTTGTGGACAACGAGAAGCGTCTGGTCGGTATCGTCACGATCGATGATGCTATCACGATCATGCAGGACGAGGCCAGCGAGGATATCGCCAAGATGAACGCTATCGGCCCGTCCGACAAGCCGTATTTCAAACAGTCCATGCTGGATCTGTACAAAAGCCGCGCGCCGTGGCTGCTCTTTCTGATGATCTCGTCCACCTTCTCCAGCATGGTCATCCGCGGGTACGAGGATGCCCTTGCCGCCGTGACGGTGCTGACCGCCTACATCCCGATGCTGACCGACGCGGGTGGCAACGCGGGCAGCCAGAGTACCTCCACCATCATCCGCGGCATGGCGGTCGGCGATATTGAGCCGCACGACCTGCCCAAGATCCTGTGGCGAGAGTTCCGCGTGGCGATCCTCTGCGGCGGCACGCTGGCGCTCTGCAACTTTGCAAAGCTTATCTTTCTGGACGGCATCCTGCCCCCGGTCGCAGCGGTCGTCTGCCTGACGCTGCTCTGCACGGTCATCCTCTCCCAGCTGATCGGCGGTCTGCTGCCGGTCGTTGCCGAGAAACTCAAGATGGACCCCGCCGTCATGGCATCGCCGCTCATCACCACCATTGTCGATACCACGACGCTGCTCGTCTATTTCAACATTGCACGGACGCTGCTGAAAATCTAATTTTAGACACCGTGTTCAATATTGTGAATTGTACCACACCCCCGGGTGTGGTACAATTTTTTTAGAGAAAAAGCCTTCCCCTGAGGGGGAAGGTGGCCGAGCAAAGCGAGGCCGGATGAGGGGCAGACTTCCCGCGGCAGCCCCTTTACCGGGCTATGACGGAACCGCCGCCCCTCATCAGTCAGCAGTCGGGGCCGCTGACAGCTTCCCCCCAAGGGGGAAGCCATCCTTACAATCAGGAGTTTTCATCATGAACATGCAGGATTTTTACACCGGCCGCGCCTTTGATGCGTATGAGTTTTTCGGTGCGCATACCTACTTCGGCGGCACACATTTTGCGCTGTGGGCACCGTCCGCCCAGCATATCGCGGTCGAGACCGAGGCCGGCACCTTTGACATGCACCGCACCCAGCCTGGTGTTTGGGAGTGCGATGCCCCCGGCGTCAACGCGGGCATGGTCTACCAGTATTATGTCCGGGGCGCCAACGGCCAGACTGTGGCCCACTGCGACCCCTACGGCACCGCCATGACGCTGCGCCCCGATGGCCGCAGCATCGTCACCGATACGCCCAAGGGCTTCAGCGATGACAAATGGATGCAGAGCCGCACCAAATGCTTTGATAAGCCGATGAATATCTATGAGGTCCACGCCGGAAGCTGGCGGCAGAAGGAGGACGGCAGCTGGTACACCTATGCCGAGCTGGCCGAGCTGCTGCCCGCCTACTGCAAAGAGAACGGCTTCACCCATATTGAACTGATGCCGCTGGCCGAGCATCCGTTTGACGGCAGCTGGGGTTACCAGATCACCGGCTTTTTTGCGCCGACCAGCCGCTACGGCACGCCGGACGAGCTGGCCGCCTTCATCAACGCCTGCCATAAGCAGGACATCGGCGTCATTCTCGACTTTGTACCGGTGCATTTTGCCGTGGATGCCTACGGCCTGAAGGAATTTGACGGCACCCCGCTGTATGAGTACCCGGCCGCCGCCGTGGGCCAGAGCGAGTGGGGCAGCTGCAACTTTATGCATTCCCGCGGGGAGATCCGCTGCTTTATCCAGTCCTGCGCCGATTACTGGCTGCGGGTGTTCCATGCGGACGGCCTGCGCATGGACGCAGTCTCCCGCCTGATCTACTGGCAGGGCGACCCCAACCGCGGCGTGAACGGCTCAACGCTGGAATTTTTGAAGGGGATGAATCAGGGGCTGCAGCAGCGCCATCCCACGGCGATCCTCATCGCCGAGGACTCGACCAGCTATCCCAAAGTGACCGCTCCCGTGGAGTACGGCGGCCTCGGGTTCGACTACAAGTGGGACTTGGGCTGGATGAACGACACCCTCGACTACTTCAAAAAAACGCCTGACGAGCGCCGCGAGAACTTGGGCAAGCTGACCTTCTCGATGATGTACGCGTGGAACGAGCATTACATCCTGCCGTTCAGCCATGATGAGAATGTCCACGGCAAGGCGACCATTGTACAGAAGATGTACGGTGATTACGAGGGCAAGTTCCCGCAGGCGCGGGCGCTGTATCTGTATATGGCGGTCCACCCCGGCAAGATGCTCGACTTTATGGGCAACGAATTTGCGCAGCTGCGTGAATTTGACGAGAGCCGAGAGCAGGACTGGATGGTGCTGAAGTACCCCAACCACGACGATTTCCACCGCTACCGCAGGGCGCTGAACGAGGCATATTGCAAAAACGAGGCCTTCTGGAGCCGCGAGTATGACCCGGCGGCGTTCCAGTGGCTCGACTGCGCCCACCCCGAGCTGGACGCCTGTGCCATCTGGCGCGAGGGAAACGAGGGGGCTGTGCTGGCTGCGTTCAACTTCGGCGATACCGAGCTGGAGGATTACACCCTGACCCTGCCCCGCACCGGTAAGCTGACCCTGCTTTTGGACACCGACTGGCAGTGCTTTGGCGGCAAGACCGAGCGCCCGAAGTGCCGGACGGCGAAAGCCTGCGAGGCCACTTTGAAAGTGACCCTGCCCCCCTACAGCGGACGGCTGTATAAGCTGGTCTGATTTTACAAGGATAGGGAACACCCCTGCGCCGTTTTGGGATGACGCAGGGGTGTTTTTGCTGTGCTGCAGGGGCCGGGCCTGCCCGGCCCGTAACTTTGCCGTTGCAACCCCTTTTGCGGTAGATTTGTAGGGAGGGGTCTTGACCCCTCCGCGGCGGCCAGAGGGCTGGCCGCCCTACTTCACAGCCGCAAACGGGTAAAGCCCCTCCGGCCTCGTTTTACTCGGCCACCTCCCCACTGCGTGAGGAGGCTTTCTCGCGGGCGAAGCCCGCGCAAAAAAGGCGCCCCACGCAGTGGAGTGACTCCCCGCTGCGTGGGGAGATGTCGCGGAGCGACAGAGGGGTCCGGGTCCGAAGGACTGGCCGAGCTTGCGAGGCCGGAGGGGCTTTGCAACCTTGCCTTTATATCTTCTTCACCTCCCAATACTCCGCCACAATCTCCCTTTCCACAAACGGCTCCTTTACCCCGTTGCGTTCTATGGTTGTTTCGTGGCCCTTGCCTAAAATTGCAATGATGTCCCCGGGCTGGGCGTGGTCGAGGGCGTAATAAATCGCCTGCCGCCGGTCGGGAATCTCGGCAAACGGTGTGGCCGGGCAGCCTAAGCGCAGCCCCGCGCGGATGTCGGCCAGAATCTGCTCAACAGGCTCGGTGCGGCTGTTATCCTCGGTGATGACGCAGAAATCCGCCAGCCGCGCGCAGACGCTGCCCATCCCGAACCGGCGCAGTCGGCTGCGGTCGCCGCCGCAGCCGAACACGGCAATCAGCCGCGCGGGCTTATAGGCCCGCAGCGTGCGCAGCAGGCTCTCGGCGGCGGCCTCGTTGTGGGCGTAGTCAATCAGCACGGTGAACGGCGCGTCCAGCGGCACAGGCTCCACACGGCCCCGCACCACAGCGCGGGCCATCCCCTGCCGAATGGCATTTTCGCCTGCCCCCAGCTGCCTTGCCGCAGTCAGCGCGGCCAAGGCGTTCTGCACGCTGAATGCCCCCGGCATTCCCACGGTGTAGGGTACGCCGTCCACCGTGAAGGCCGCCCCCAGCCGCCCGCCGGTGCGCATCAGGGTGAAGTCTGCCCCGGCCCGCACATCGGCGGGATGTGTGATGCCGTAGGTTATCATTTGGCAGGTGCATCCGGCCGTGATTTTCCCCACATAGGGGTCATCGTTGTTGAAAACTCCTACGCGGCATTGCCGGAAGAGGGCGCTTTTCCAGTAGAGATATTCCGCAAAATCGGCATGCTCGCCGGGGCCGATGTGGTCGGGGGAGAGATTGGTGAACACCCCGGTATCAAATGCTATCCCGGCTGTGCGGTCGGCTTTCATGCCGAGGCTGGACACCTCCATGATGCAGGTGTCGCAGCCGTCATCGGCCATCCGGCACAGCAGCGCCTGCAGGTCACAGCTCTCGGGCGTGGTGTGGTTCAGATCGTGGCGGTGCCCCGGCCAACAGGCACCGTTTGTGCCGATCAGCCCCACCCGCCGTCCGTCCGCCTGCAGGATGGCCGCCAGCAGGTGGGCGGTGGTCGTTTTGCCCTTGGTGCCGGTAATGCCCACCAGCGTCATGCATCTGCCGGGGTCGCCGTACAGCCGCGCCGAAAGCACGGCCATCATGCGGCGCGGGTCGTCTGCCTGCAAAACGGCGCAGCGGTCGGGCAGATCGCTCCCGGCATAGCCCGGTGCGCACAGCATGGCCGCCGCCCCGGCTGCGGCGGCCTGTGCGGCGTAGACGCTGCCGTCAGTGCGGCGGCCGGGCAGACAGACAAAAAGCGCCCCCGGCTCCGCGCTGCGGGAGTCGCAGCAGACGCAGGTGATCTCGGTCAGGGCATCCCCCCGCAAAAGCCGGCAGCCGGTATCCCGGATAAGGCGGCGCAGATCCATTCGGCATCACGCTCCAAAAAATTGCTCATACCAGATCAGAAAACTGTAGACGCACCAGATCTGCCGCCAGCAGTCGCCGCCGTGCAGGTGCCGGTTTAACATACTATGCAGCACCTGCGGCCGAAAGAACTGCGCAGCCGCCGGGCGGGAAAAGGCGGCGCGCACCCGGCTGGTGTAGGGCTCCTGCCGCAGCCAGTCCCGCACCGGCACAGGAAAGCCCAGCTTTTTGCGGGCGGCGCTGGCCGGGGGCAGTGTGCGTGCAGCCGCCTGCCGCAGGGCAATCTTCGTCATGCGGGCATCAGCCTTGGCGGCGGCGGGCAGGGCGGCGGCCAGGGCAAACACCTCCCTGTCCAGAAACGGCACCCGCAGCTCAAGGCTGTGAGCCATGCTCATCTTGTCCGCCTTGAGCAGGATGTCCCCGGCCAGCCAGAGGTTTATGTCCACCTGCTGCATCCGGCTCACCGGGTCCAGCCCCTCGGTGCTGTCCCACAGGGCCTCCGTCAGGAACATCGGGTCGCCGTCCCCCTCATAGTCGGCCAGCAGGCGGCGCTTTTCCCGCTCGGTCATCAGGGCGGTGGGGCCAAAGTACCGCTCCTCCAGCGGGCAGCCGCGCCGCACCAGAAAATTCACCCCAGGCCCGGGCGGCAGCAGCCCGGCCGCCGCGCCCAGACCGCCGCGCAGCCAGGGCGGCAGACGGTCATACCACTGCGCGGTAAAGGGGTCGCGGTAGATGTTGTACCCGCCGAACAGCTCATCTGCGCCCTCGCCCGACAGGCAGACCTTGACCTCCCGCGCGGCCTCGCGGTTCAGGAAATAGAGCGCCACGGCGGCGGCATCGGCCAGCGGCTCGTCCATGTGGTACTGCACGGCGGGCACGGCATCCCAGAACTCCCCGGGGCTGATGCGCCGCACCCGGTTGCGCACGCCGAGGCTGCGCGCCAGCGTCCGGGCGGGGAAGGACTCGTCATAGCGCGGCTCGGCGTAGCTGATCGTGTAGGTGCGGCCGGGGCGTGCCAGCGCCGTTATGTAGGCGGAATCCACCCCGCCGGAGAGAAAGCCTGCGACCTCAACATCGGCGATCTTGTGGGCGGCGGCGCTGTCCCGCAGAACGGCCTCCAGCTCGGACGGCGGGACCGGCGTCTCCCCGGGCAGAAAGGCGGGCTGCACCCACCGCGTTGTGCGCACGATGCCGTCAGAGAAGATAAGAAAATGCCCGGGCAGCAGCTTCTCCACCCCGGCAAAAAAGGTGTCCCGCCCCGGCGAATACTGGCAGGAAAGATAAAGCGGCAGCTGTGCCGCGTTCAGCCGCTTTTCAAAGGACGGGTGATCCAGAAATGCCTTGATCTCGCTGGCAAACAGCAGCGTGCCGTCCGCACAGCGGCAGTAGTACAGCGGCTTGATGCCGAACATGTCCCGCGCACAGAACAGCGTCCCGGCCCGGCGGTCCCACAGCGCAAAGGCAAACATGCCGCGCAGCCGGGGCAAAAGCTCGCGGCCCCACTGCTCCCATCCGTGCAGCAGGACCTCGGTGTCGGTGCGGGTCGCAAAGCAGTGGCCCAGCGCCGTCAGCTCGGCGGTCAGGGCCTTGTAGTTGTAGATCTCGCCGTTGAAAACGATGACCAGATTTTTGTCCTCGCTGTACAGCGGCTGGGCACCGCCCGCAAGGTCGATGATCGCCAGCCGGCAGTGGCCAAGGGCGGCAGGCCCCTCCACAAAGGTGCCCTGACCGTCCGGGCCGCGGTGGGCGATGCGCGCCAGCATGGGGGCAAGCGCCCCGGCATCGGCCGCGCCCTGCCCGGCGATGAATCCCGCAATTCCGCACATGAGATTGTTGTCCTTTCCCGGCAGAGCAACCTGCCGTTACCGTTTTGTACACTCGACTTGCTGGCATTTTACCACAGGCTGTGGTAAAATCTTGTCAGAACAAAGCGGAAAGAGGGCGAGACAATGACACTGGGACAGAACATCCAGACCGCGCGCAAGGCAAAGGGAATGAGTCAGGAGGCGCTGGCCGAAAGGATCGGCATCAGCCGGCAGGCATTGGGCAAGTGGGAGAAGGACACCGCCCTGCCCGGGCTGGACAATTTGCAGGCGCTGGCAGCGGAGCTGGGCACCGGCGTGGATGCGCTGCTGGGCGCACAGGCTGAAAGCCCGGCTGCCCCCGCCGTGACGCTGGACGCCCTGCGGGACCTGCTGGCCGCCCGCGATGCCGAGGAAAAGCGCCGCCGCCGGCTGTGGGGCGGTGCCGCGGGCGCGGCCTTCCTTGTGCTGGCGGGGCTGCTGGCCGGAACGGCGCTGCAGTATGAGCGGCAGATCAACGCACTGAACCAGAATTACGCTGCGATCCAATCCAGCTACGCGGCCCAGCAGGCAGACCTTTCGGCGCAGATTTCGGAGCTGCAGGATGCCGTCCGCATGGGGGAGACCACGGTGCTGGACTGGCGCTGGCTGCCCACCGATAAGCTGCACCGGGACGCGGCGGGCAGCTGGATGCCTGTGCAGGTGCAGGTCACGCCGCGCACAGCCGCCGCGGGCACGAGCGCACGGCTGGCCGTGCGCTGCGGCGATGATACGCAGCTGTATGAGATGACCGCCGCGCCGGACGGCAGCTTTGCGGCGCAGGGAATTGTTTTTACGGTGGGCAGCACCTACGATTTGAGTGTGCAGTGGACCGCCGACAGTATGACCAACAGTGAGGGCTTAGGCACGGTGGACTTCAACGACGAAATGACCGAGCCAACGATTGTCTGGGGTGCGGCGGGCAGCAGTCTGGACTTTGGGTATTCCGTGCGGCGGGTCGGCAATAAGCAGTACCGCCTGACCCTGACCTGCTACCCTGTGGAGGTGCAGGTGGACGCCCCGCCGTGGATGCAGCTTGCGCAGGTGGAAATCGACCTGCGCCTGAACGGTGACGCCGGGGAGCCGACAGCCACCGCCGTACTGGATTGCGAGGGCGAGTACAGCTATGGCAATTCCTCCCGCACCGAGAGCGTCTGGAACGGCACGTTCTACAGCGAGGATGTAGAAAACGGCTGGGAGTACGACGGCGAGACGCTGCCGAAGTACGTTGTGCGTGTGACAGACACGAATGGAAATGTCTGGACGGAGGAAATGCCGCTGACGGAGAAATAACAGAAAGCCTTCCCCCCCTTGGGGGAAGGTGCCCGAGGCCCCGCCCGAGGGCGGATGAGGGGCAGCCTTGCCAACAGAACCCATTTGCCGGGCGGCTGTGGTATACCTGCCCCTCATCCGGCCCTGCGGGCCACCTTCTCCCTATGGGAGAAGGCAAAAAGAATAAACGCCCCCTTGCGGCATATACTGCCACAGGGGGGATTTTTATGCCGCAGATTCTGCCGGTGCTGCTGGGCGGGGATGCCAATGTCTACGGCATGGCCCGCAGCTTTTATGAAACCTGCGGTGTCCGCAGCCTTGCCGTCTGCCGCCGTGCGCTGCCGGCGCTGGCCTGCAGCCGCCTTGTCCGCGTTGCTGTGCAGGACCCGGCGTTTGCGCAGGACACCGTGTTCACCGCCACGCTGCTCGGTCTGGCCGCACAGCATCCCGGCAAAACGCGGCTGCTCGTCCCCTGTGCGGACGGCTATACCCGCCTGCTGGCACGCCATGCCGATGCCCTGCGCGGGGCCTACCGCTTTGCCTGCCCGCCGCCCGCTGCCGTTGAAGCGCTCAGCGACAAGCAGCGCTTTGCCGCCGCCTGCCGCGCTGCCGGGCTGCGCACGCCCCAAACGGCGGTGTTCTGCCCCGGCGGCGCGCTGCCGGACCTGCCGTTCGGCTGGCCGGTCATCGTCAAGCCGGCAGACTCCGATGCGTGGGCGCGCTGCCGCTTTCCCGGGAAACGCAAGGTGTATCTGGCAGGGGACGCCGCCGCGCTGCGCGCTGTTCTGGACGCAGTCTGCCGCAGCAGCTACTGCGGCGCTATCCTCCTGCAGGAGTACATCCCCGGCCCGGATACCTGTCTGGGGGTCGTGAATGCCTACTGTGCGCGGGACGGCAGCGTGCCGTGGCTTGTGCAGGGGCAGCCCCTTTTGCAGGAGCGCACGCCCGAGGGCACCGGCAACTATGCCGCCGTGCTGGTGGAGCCTGCCCGGCAGGACACCGCTCTGCTGGACACCCTGCGGGGGCTGCTGCAGGCGGCGGGCTGGCGCGGCTACGCCAATTTTGACCTGAAGTACGACCGCAGCGGGACGCCGGTTCTGTTTGAGCTGAACCCCCGCCCGGGCCGCGCATCGTTTTACTGCGATGCCGCGGGTGCGCCGCTGGCAGGGCCGCTGGTGGAGGATCTGCTCTGCCGCGGCCCTGTCACGCCGCCTAAGCTGCGCCCCGCTGTCTGGCACACTGCGCCGTGGTGCGTGGTGCGGCGGCACTGCCCCAGCAGGCTGCTGCTGCACCGCGCCGCTCTCCTGCGCCGCCGCGGCAGAGCCAGCGCCCATCTGCTGGCGGCAGGGGAGGGCGCGCCCCGGCGGATCTGGTTTTTGATGCGGCAATGCGGGTATGCCCGCAAGCTGCAGGGGCAGCGAAAACGATTGGAAAAGGGGTGACAGCAGCCATGTGCGGCATCGTCGGTTTTACGGCAGAATACCTTGACCCTGCATCGGCCCGGCAAACGGCCAAGGCAATGGCGGAGCTTATCCGCCACCGCGGGCCGGACGGCGAGGGCTATTACGCCGACACGCGCGCCGCGCTGGGCCACCGCCGTCTGTCGATCATAGATGTGAACGGCGGCGGCCAGCCGATGTTCAACGAGGACGGCACCCTTGTGGTGGTGTTCAACGGCGAGATCTACAACTATAAGCCGCTGCGCGCAGAGCTGCGCCGGTTGGGCCACACCTTTGCCACCGACTCCGACACTGAGGTCCTGCTGCACGGGTATGAGGCATGGGGCGCGGCGCTGCCCCGGCATCTGCGCGGGATGTTCGCGTTTGCCCTGTGGGACCGCACCGCCGGCACCCTGTTCTGCGCGCGGGATCTTTTCGGCATCAAGCCGCTGTACTATTACCAAAAGGGGGCGTGCCTGCTTTTTGCCAGCGAGATCAAGGCATTTCTGGCGCACCCGGCCTTTGAAAAGCAGCTGAACGAGGCCCGCCTGCCCGACTGGCTCAGCATGGAGTACCTGCCCGACCGGGAAACACTGTTTGCGGGCGTGTATGAGCTGCCGCCTGCCCATACGCTGTGCTGGCAAAACGGCCGCGTGAGTCTGCAGCGCTACGCCGCGCCGCGCTTTCGGGTACAGCGGGGCCGCAGCCTGCGCAGCTGGGCACAAGCGATCGGGGATGCTCTGGCGGACAGCGCCGCCGCCCACCGCATTGCGGATGTGGAGGTCGGGTGCTTTCTCTCCGGCGGGGTGGATTCCTCGCTGGTCGTGCGGGAGACAGTGCGCAACCAGCCTGCGGTACAGTGCTTTTCGGTCGGCTATCAGGAGGAAAAATATTCCGAGCTGCCCGCCGCCCGCGCGGCTGCGGCGGCGCTGGGCGTGCCCCTGACCGAAACGACCGTTACGGCCGAGGCGTTCTTTGACGCCAACCGCGCGATCCAGTGGTATCTTGACGAGCCGATGCCCAACCCGGCGGAGGTGCCGTTGTATTTTCTGTGCAAAACAGCGCGGCAGCGTGTAAAAGTGGTGCTGTCAGGCGAAGGGGCGGATGAACTGTTCGGCGGCTACCCGCTGTACCGGCAGGCCGTATGGGCCGAGGGCTGGCAGCGGCTGCCGCGCCCTGTGCGCCGCGCGCTGGCCGCCCTGCTGCCGGGGTGCGGCCTTCTGCGCCGGGGCGTACAGCCACGCTGGCAGCGCTGCGCCCGGGCCAACTATGTGTTTGAAACCCCGCAGGAGCGCGACCGATACCTCAAGCGCCCCGGCGCTGCGCCCGACCCGGCCCGCCGCTGCAAGCCGTATTTTGATAAGGTGCGCGGTCTGGATGAGCCGACGGCCCTGCAGTGGGTGGATTTGCAGACATGGCTGCCGCGGGACATTTTGCGCAAGGCGGACCGGATGAGCATGGCCCACAGCCTTGAGCTGCGGGTGCCGTTTTTGGACCGGCGGGTGCTGGCTGTGGCGCTGGGGCTGCCCCGGCGGTACCGCTGCACCGCGCGGCGGGGCAAGATCGCCCTGCGCGCCGCTGCGGCACGCCGCCTGCCCCGGGCGCTGGCTGGTGCGCCCAAGCGCGGCTTCCCCGTGCCGCTGGCCGACTGGCTGCGGCAGGACGAATACTATGCGCGGGTGAAGGCCAAATTCACCGGCCCGGCGGCCGAGCGCTTTTTTGACACCGGGGCGCTCTGCGCCCTGCTGGATGACCACCGGGCAGGAAAAACAAACGCTATGACGAAGATATGGGCGTTTTACTGCTTTATAGAATGGTATGAGGTGTACTTTGTAGAGCAAAAACCGCCGATTTTGTAAAAAACTTACCGAAAAAGCTTGACAAAGACCGATTGCGTTGCTATAATAACTTACGCAGTATGTCCCTTGTGGGCAGAACCCGCAATAAGCGCCCGTAGCTCAGCTGGATAGAGCAACTGCCTTCTAAGCAGTGGGCCGGGGGTTCGAGTCCCTTCGGGCGCATTATGTGGTGCCTATGGCGCAGTTGGTTAGCGCGCCAGATTGTGGCTCTGGAGGCCGAGAGTTCGAATCTCTCTAGGCACCCCACCAAAGACCGTTCAGGCCCGTTCCTGCGCGGTCTTTTCTTTTTATAATGGGCCGTCGCCAAGCGGTAAGGCAGAGGACTTTGACTCCTCCATCCGTCGGTTCAAATCCGGCCGGCCCAACCAAATTCCCCTAGAAAATGACGCAGCCAAGTTGGTTTGCGGCATGCTTCTAGGGGATTTTTTTGTGGCAAGGCGGCGCGCCGTGCCGCAGCCGCCGGAGCGGTGCTTAAGCTGGCAGGCGGGAATTGTGCGGTGCTGCCTTAAAAGCCGGATGGCAGACCCGCGGTATGAGGGTCTATTACAAATCCTTGCAGGACTGACTGCACTTTTTTTGAACAAAAATCCACCTTTTAAAACAGCAGGCACTGGTCGGCGGCCGCGCTGTCTGGTATAATAAAGGCACGATACTGGCGGCAGAATGCCCGCCTGCAAAACAGACAGAATTTGGCAAGGAGTGATACCATGCTCGACCTCAGACAGTGCGCACTCGGTATTGAATTCGGCTCGACCCGCATCAAGGCAGTGCTGGTGGACGGCGGCCATGCCCCGGTGGCGCAGGGGGACTTCACCTGGGAAAACCAGCTGAAGGACGGCGTCTGGACCTACCCGCTGGAGGCTGTACATACCGGCCTGCAGCACGCCTACGCCGCGCTGGCCGCCGATGTGCAGGCAAAATACGGGCAGCCCCTTACAACGGTGGGCTGCATCGGAATCTCTGCGATGATGCACGGCTATCTGGCCTTTGACGGGGCCGGCCAACTGCTGGTACCCTTCCGCACATGGCGCAATACGATGACCGGCCCGGCGGCGGCCGAGCTGACCGAGGCGCTCGGCTTCAACATTCCCCAGCGGTGGAGCATCGCGCATTTCTATCAGGCGCTTCTCAATGGGGAGGGGCATCTGGGCGAGTTGGCCTTCTTTACGACGCTGGCGGGCTATGTCCATTGGCAGCTCACCGGGCAAAAGGTGCTGGGCGTGGGCGATGCCAGCGGCATGTTCCCCATCGACAGCGCCACCGGCGGCTATGATGCCGAAATGCTCAGGACCTGCAGCCGCCTGATCGCCGGTCACGGCTTCGGGCGTGAGCTGGCCGAGCTGCTGCCCGCAGTGCTGCCCGCCGGTGCCGATGCCGGTGCGCTGACGGCGGAGGGCGCCCGCCTGCTGGACCCCACGGGGACACTGCAGCCCGGCGTGCCGTTCTGCCCGCCGGAGGGGGACGCCGGGACCGGCATGGTCGCCACGAACAGCGTGGCCCCGCGCACCGGCAATGTCAGCGCCGGCACCAGCATCTTTGCAATGGTCGTGCTGGAAAAGCCGCTCTCCCGCGTCTACCCCGAGATCGACATGGTCACGACCCCCAGCGGCGAGGCTGTGGCCATGGTCCACTGCAACAACTGCACAAGCGATCTGAACGCATGGGTCAGCCTGCTGGCCGAGAGCGCGGCTCTCTGCGGGGCGCAGGTCGATAAGGGAACGCTTTTCACAAAGCTGTTCAAGGAGTCGCTCAGGGGCGCACCCGACTGCGGCGGCGTGACCCCGGTGAACTACTTCTCCGGCGAGAGCGTGACCCATTTTGACGCGGGCCTGCCGCTGCTGCTGCGCCGCCCCGATGCTGATTTTACGCTGGCCAACTTCATGCGGGCCAACATCTACTCGGCCTTTGCCACGCTGGCTATGGGGCTGGAAATTTTGAAGAACGAGGATGTGGCCGTGGATACCCTGCTGGGCCACGGCGGGCTGTTCAAGACGCCGGGCGTTGCCCAGCGGTATCTGGCAGCGGCGGCGGGCGCACCCGTCACCTGCATGGAGACGGCGGGCGAGGGCGGCCCCTACGGCATGGCCCTGCTTGCGGCCTACCGCCTGCACCGCGCCGAGGGTGAGACGCTGGCCGACTACCTCAAGACCCGCGTCTTTGCCGGGGCCAGCAGCACGACCGTGACCCCCGATGCCGCCGACAGGGCCGGGTTTGCCGCCTTCCTTCGGGAGTATGAGCGGGCACTCAAGGCAGAGCGGGCGGTAGTCTGAGGTAAGCGCCCTTTTGAACGAATGTCCCTGCATAAACACCTCCGTCCCTGCGCATACTGTTGGCACGGAGGTGTTTAGCTATGAACTATCTTGACTGTGCGCAGTATGACTGCTGCCATAATAAGGCGGGCTGCTGCTGCCTGAACAGCATTCAGGTCCGCCACACCGGCCCCGGGGATGCTGTCTGCGGCAGCTACCGCAACAGCGAGGGCTGCGGCAATGTCGCCACCGACAACCCGCCCGCCTCGCCCGAGACCGACATCCACTGTGACGACAAGGGCTGCCGCTATCTGGAGGGACGCTGCTGCTGCGCGGACCATGTGAGCATTGACGAGTGCAGCTGCGGCCCCGAGTGCGCCACCCGCGCCCCGAAGGAAAACAACGAATGAGCTAAGGCATTGCCAAGGGCACCGCTTATTTTGGGCGGTGCCCTCTTTTGTGTTGCGAAAGGGTACATTTTGTTGTATAATAAGACGATATAGTAGGTCGTGTACGCCCTTTTGCGGGGTAAACGCGGCGGTGCTGGTGCCGTGCGGGGCGGATGCCATATCCGCCAGCATCGCTGCCGCAGGCCGCATGCGCGCATGTAGGGCACGCACCTACGGTAAATTTTATCTTCAAAATGAGGTGTCACTCTATGTCCGAGATCCCTGTCACGGTGCCGTTTGTCTCTTTCCGCCCGATGGAGCGGGAGCTGGATGCCGAGCTGCGCGGGGCGTTTGCCCGCGTGCTGGACAACAGCTGGTACATCGGCGGCCGCGAGGATGCCGCCTTTGAAAAGGCGTTTGCCGCCTACTGCGGCGTCAGGCACTGCATCGGCTGCGGCAATGGACTGGACGCGCTGGTGCTGATCCTCAAGGCAATGGGCATCGGCCCGGGCGACGAGGTCATCGCCCCCTCCAACACCTTTATTGCGACAGTGCTGGCCATCAGCTACGCCGGGGCGACCCCCGTGCTGGTCGAGCCCACGCTTGCAAGCTATAACATCGACCCCGCCCGCATCGAGGCCGCCGTCACGCCGCGCACAAAGGCCATCATGGCGGTGCATCTCTACGGCCAGTGCGCCCCGATGGATGAGATCAACGCCATTGCAAAGACCCATGGCCTCAAGGTCATCGAGGATGCGGCACAGGCCCACGGCGCAGCTTATAAGGGCCGCCGGGCGGGCAGCCTTGGCGATGCCGCCGGGTTCAGCTTCTACCCGGGCAAGAATCTGGGGGCGCTGGGCGATGCGGGCTGCGTGACAACGAATGATGATGCGCTGGCCGAGAAGATCCGCGCCTTGGGCAACTACGGCAGCGACTACAAGTACCACCATATTTATAAGGGACAGAACTCCCGTCTGGACGAGCTGCAGGCCGCTTTTCTGGCGGCCAAGCTGCCGCATCTCGATGCCATGAACGCCGAGCGCCGCCGCATCGCCGCGCGCTATCTGGCCGGGATACACAACCCCGCCGTGGTGCTGCCCGCCGTGCAGCCCGGCTGTGAGCATGTCTGGCATATCTTTGCCGTGCGCTGCAAGACCCGCGATGCGCTGGAGAAGCATCTGGCAGACCGTGGCATCGGCACGAACAAGCACTACCCGACACCGATCCATCTGCAGGGGGCCTACCGGGAGCTGGGCCTTGCGCAGGGTGCACTGCCGCTGGCAGAGGAAATCTCCGCCACCGAGCTGAGCCTGCCGATGTATTACGGCATGACCGAGGCGCAGGTGCAGGCAGTCATTGACGCCGTGAACGAGTATGAGGGGTAAACCATGCCGAAGGTCGGAATCATCATCTCCAATTACAACGGCTGGCAGGACACGCTGGTCTGTCTGGAAAGCCTGCAGCGGCAGACCTTTACCGATTTTGAGATCATCCTGATCGACGATGCCTCGCCCAATGATTCGGTGGTGCAGCTGCAGGACAAGCTGCCGCCGAACACGGTGTTTCTGCCGCAGCAGCAGAATGTCGGCTTTGCGGCGGCCAACAACATCGGAATCCGCCGCGCGCTGGCCGATGGCTGTGATTTTGCGCTGCTGCTCAACAATGACACGGCCGCACGGCCGGATTTTCTGGAAAAGCTGCTGGCCGAAACCCCGGCGGGGGCAGTCAGCTGCCCGAAGATGCTTTTTATGGACCCGCCGGACGAGATCTGGTTTGCGGGCGGCGCGCTGGACCCCAAGACCGGCAGGGTGAAGCACCTGGGCGGCCATGAAAAGGACGGCCCGCGTTTTGCGGAGAAAAAGCAGGTCAGCTTTATCACCTTCTGCTGCGTGCTGCTGCCGCGCGCGGTCATTGAGCAGGTCGGCTATCTCGATGAAACGCTGTTTATGTACTGCGAGGATGTCGATTACTGCCTGCGGCTGACCCGCGCGGGCGTGCCGCTGTGGTTTTTGCCCGATGCAGTCATCCACCACAAGGCCGGCGGCAGCGCCGGCGGTATGCTGTCGGTGTATTACATCACGCGCAACACACTGTATTTGACCTGCAAGGGCAGAAGCACCGCCTATGCAAGGCTGAAAACGATCCTGCCGCTCCTCACCGGCGCGGCCCGCTACGCGCTGACCAAGGCACTTGGACGAAAAAAGGGACGCAGCTACGGCGCGTTCAGAGGCGCCGTGGATTTCTGGAACGGGAAGATGGGGCGGATGGAAGGATAAGTGGCGACGACCCGTACCACGCTGCCTTTAGTACATTTGTGAAGCCGAAAGGAGGCCCACTGTGCCGCAACTCACCATCGTCATCCTGCAATACCGCCCGGACGCCGGGGCGCTGCGGCGCACACTGGCGGCACTGGCCATGCAGGACACCCGCGATTTCGCCGTGGTGCTGGGGGATGACGGCTCACCGCAGGATTATTTTGCCGAGAGCCGCGCATATCTTGCGGCCCACGGCATCACCGATGTGCAGACCGTCAAGCTGATGCCGAACGGCGGCACTGTGAAAAACATGCAGAACGCCCTGCGCGCAGTCACCACCCGGTGGGTGCTGACCCTTTCGCCGGGGGATTTCCTCTATGACAGTGAAACACTGCGCTGGTGGCTCGGCCGCCTGCAGGCAGATGCGCCGCGCGTGGCCTTCGGCCGACAGGCCTACTTTGCGCCGGGCAGCGACCCGCACCCGGTCCCGGGCGAGACCCCCTTTGACCGCACCCCCTACGACCCGGCGCACTACGATGCAAGGACCGTCCGCCGCAATCTGCTGCTCTATGATGACGGCATCAGCGGCGCGGGCCTTGTGTATGAGCGGGCGCTGCTGCAGGCCGCCATGGATACCATGGCCGGGCGCGTCCGTCTGGCGGAGGATTTTTCGCTGCGGATGTTCGCCGTGCAGGGGATACAGATCACCCGCTATGACCGTCTGACCGTCTGGTATGAGTACGGCGGCGGTGTTTCGACCGATGCCCGCGCCCGAGAGCGGATGCTGGGCGAATGGCGCGCCATGCTTGCGCTGCTGCGGGAGAAATTCCCCCGCGACCTCACGGTGCGGCTGGCCTATGAATACTACTTCAACGACCGCCGGAAATCCCGGCTGGTCCGGGGGCTGGTCGGGCGGCTCATCGTGCCGCAGAGCGCCCCCTTCAAAAAAGCGCAGCGCGCATGGACCCCGCCCACAAACGGCGACATAACCCTCCTGCGCGCCATCTGCGCATTTGCGGAAAAGTGAGAAAGGCGTCCACTATGATTATCCAGACAATCCATATGAAAAGCGTCACGGCAGAAGGACAGGGAACGCTCTCGGTCTTTGAGGGCAGCCGCGATGTGCCGTTTGACATCAAGCGCATCTACTATATCCACGGTGCGCCGCAGGGCACCCAGCGCGGCGGCCATGCCCACAAGGCGCTGCGGCAGGTGCTGTGGTGCCCCTACGGCAGCATCCTGATCCGTCTGGACGATGGTCACGAAAAGAGCGAGGTCCTGCTCAATGACCCCGCCAAGGGGCTGATCGTTGAGCATAATATGTGGCGGGAAATGATCTGGCAGCAGGAAAACTCCGTGCTTTGTGTTGCCGCAGACTCCTACTACGAGGCCGAGGATTATATCCGGGATTATGATGAGTTTATCCGGTGGGTGGAAGAAGAATGATGCAGCTTCGTTGTTTACAGCCGCAGGATGCCCCCCTCATGCTGGAATGGATGCATGATCCGGACGCGGTGCGGTATATGCGTGCTGATTTTTCAGGCATGACGCTTGCAGATTGTGAGCGCTTTATTGCTGCGGCACAGCAGGATACCCCCAGTCTCCACCGCGCGGTGGCAGACGGGGCAGGTGTTTATCAGGGAACGGTAAGCCTGAAAAACTGCGATGCAGACCGGGGAGAGGCTGAGTTTGCCATTGCGGTGCGGCGCTGTGCCATGGGCCATGGTGTGGCCGCATGGGGAATGCAGGCAATTTTGCAGCTCGGCTTTTCGCAGCTGGGACTGCGCCGTATCTACTGGTGCGTTGCCCCGCAGAATGTGCGGGCTTGCCGTTTTTATGCAAAGCAGGGATATACCCCCCTTAAGCCAGAGCCGGACGAAAACGGCCTGCTCTGGTTTGAGGTGTTGAACGGATAAGGAGTTTGTCATGCAGCAGCCAAAGGTCAGTGTACTGATCTCGTTCTACAATTTGGCACCGTATGTGGATCAGACCATGCAGAGCGTCCTTGCGCAGAAAACCGATTTCCCGGTCGAGATCCTCTGCGCGGATGATGGCTCCGAGGACGGGACCGTAGAACTCCTGCGCGGTTGGGAAAAAAGATACCCCGACCGTGTGCGGGTATTCGTTATGGACCGCGTACCGGGCAAAAAATACGAGGGCAATGAGCGCATCCAGCGGATGAACGCGATCCGTGGGCGGCTTTTCTATGAGGCAAAGGGGCAGTATGTCTGCTATCTGGACGGCGATGACTTTTATACCGATGACCGCAAGCTGCAGAAGCAGGCGGATATTCTGGATGCAGACACTGCGCACAAATATGTGGCCTGCGGCCACAACGGCTGCTATTACTGGGAGAGTACCGGCAGGACACAGCCCATCGAAAAGCCTATCCGGGAGTGTGCGCTGACGGCCAGAGAGTATTGGAGCTTTTTCTATATCCACACCAATGCTATGATGTTCCGCAATGTCGGGCTGCAGGGGATAGATCCCTACACCAGCGGTGTGCAGATCATTGACAATATGCTGACCTATATGTTCCTGCCTTACGGCGGGGTCTACTATCTGCCGGACTGCATGTTCAACTACCGCCAGATCGAGGGCAGCACCTACCACCGCCGCAGCGTCTATCAGAACTATATCTTAAATGCGCTGATGCTTTACCAGCAAAAGACTATACTGCGCGGGCTTTTCGGCGCGGGACTGGTGCGGACTGTGTACGAGTACACCCAGCTGTTTGAAAACCGCCGCGATCCCAAGCTGACGGAGGAGGCCAAGACCTATCTGCCGAACATTGACCGCTACTGTGCAGGCCGGCTCAGACGCATTGTGAACTATAACAATGAAAATGCGCTGTCTCGCCTTTGGTGTGAGATCGAGAATCCGTTCTGGTTCTTTGTGACGAAAGTCTGCCGCCATTATATTTGGAAGCCGCATGTTCGCGCATTGCTGGAGGAAGCACGCGCAAAAACCGAAAAAGGGGAGTGCTGAAGCATGGAAGATATGAAGGAACTGACCGCGGAGGAGCAGGTCGGCATCCTGCGCCATGAGCTGGAGGCTGTCTACGGCTCGTCATCGTACAGGATCGGCCGTGCCGTGACATGGCTGCCCCGCAATGCAAAGCGCGGCCTGAAATATCTTTTGCACAACGGCCCGATTATCAGCGCAAAATATATCTATACCTACGCAAAATATCATAAAATCGCCAACAAAAACTATGCCTACTGGGCCTGCCTGCAGGAAAAGGACTATCCGGAGGCGTTGAAAAAGTGGTTTCTGGAAACGAATTACACCCATACGCCGCTGAATCTGGAGCACCCGAAGACCTTCAGTGAGAAGACCCAGTGGCTCAAACTTTACGGCGGGTTTGAGGATGTGTATCCTCTGGTGGACAAGTACACTGTCCGTGAGTGGGTCAAGGAAAAAATCGGCGAGGAATATCTGATCCCGCTGTTGGGTGTCTGGGATCACTTTGATGACATTGACTTTGACAAGCTGCCCGATAAGTTTATGCTCAAAACAAACCACGGTGCTGGTTGGAACATTGCCGTTATGGATAAGTCCAAGCTGGACAAGGCCGACGCCAAGCAGAAGATGGAAACGTGGCTCAAGCTGAACTACTGCTACCTGATGGGCGGGCTGGATACCCAGTATATCAAGATAAAGCCGCGCATTATCGCAGAAAAATTCATCGAAAATGATGGCGGCGATTTGTACGATTATAAATTCTTCTGCTTCAATGGTGAGCCAAAAATCATCCTGCACATTGAGGAACGCTACACAGACAAGGAGGAACGGATGTTCTTCCTGGATACAGACTGGAATCAGCTGCCTTTCAATATCAATGTGCCCTTGGAGCTGGATGTTCCGCTGCCTCGCCCGAAAAATCTGGACAAAATGCTGGAAATCGCCCGCACATTGAGCAAGGGCTACACAGCGGTGCGTGTGGACTTGTATTCCCTCAATGATGGCAGCATCAAGTTCGGTGAGATGACTTTCACCACCGAGAGCGGCATCTCCCGCTGGCACCCCGAGAGCGCCAACGAATATATGGGCAGTCTGATTCATCTGCCCGGCGTTGACGATGAAGGAGACAAGTAAATGCCGACTGTCAGCATTGTAGTGCCGGTCTACAAGGCGGAAAAAACGCTGGACGCCTGTGTGGAGAGCATACTCGCCCAGACCTTTTCCGACTTTGAGCTGTTGCTCATTGACGATGCCAGCCCTGACCGCTGCCCGCAGATCTGCGATGCGTGGGCAAAAAAAGACCCCCGCATCCATGCGCTGCACCCGGCCAAGGCCGGCCCGGGTCCGTCCGGCGCACGCAATGCGGGGCTGGATGCCGCAGCGGCGCCTTGGATCACGATGGTGGATAGCGATGACACGGTTGCGCCGGACCTGCTGGAAACACTTCTGGCAGGTGCAGAGCGCACCGGCGCGGAGCTGGTGCTTTGCAACTGTTGCCCCGTGACAGAGGACGGTGCACGGCACCCGCTGCCGGAAAACGAGCGTTTTACAGAGGAAACGCTGCTCGGGGTGGAAGCCTTCTGGGACGCCTTCGGCACGCCATGGATCAACCAGTTCACCGGCACGGCGCACAGGCTGTACGCCGCCCGGCTGTTTGCACATGCCCGCTACCCGCTGGGCATGCTGCATGAGGATTACTACCTGCTGCCCGACCTTATCGCGGGCTGCACAAGGATTGCCTGCCTGCCCTACACGGGCTACTATGTCCTGCGCCATGCAGGCAGCATCACGGACGGCGCCAGACACGAGGTGCGTCTGGCGATGACCCGGGGGGATATCCACCGGGCGGAGTATTTTCTGGCGAACGGCTGGTACGACCGCGCCGAAGGGGCGCTGACTGATGCGGCGCTTTTCCTGCACAGCAATAAGCGCGCCTACGACTTGACAAAGCCCGGCCACCGGGCGGAGTTTGCCGAAACCAGACGGGAGCTGTGCCGTGTCTATGACGCGCTGGCGGCGCAAAAGGGTACAGCATCGCTGAAGCTGCGCGCTGCCGCCCTGCACATCGGCCTGCCGGTGTTTGCGGGCTATCTGAAAGCACGGCGGTAAACGCCGACCAACAAAAAGGAGCTTCCCATGCCGACTGTCAGCGTCATTATCCCGGTCTATAAGGTGGAGCGCTATCTGGATGCCTGCGTTGAAAGCGTCATCGGCCAGACCTACACGGATCTTGAGATACTGCTGGTCGATGATGGAAGCCCCGACCGCTGCCCGGCGATGTGCGATGCATGGGCAAAAAAAGACCCCCGCATCAGGGTCATACACCGCAAAAACGGCGGCCTTTCCGCTGCGCGCAACACCGGCATCAAGGCGGCAAGCGGCGCATTTCTGATTTTTGCGGACAGTGATGACCGGATGGAGCCGGATGCCGTCCGCCGCGCGGTGGAGGCCCAGCGGCAATATGACGCTGACCTCGTGCTGTACAATCTGACCTATGTGGACGAGGAAAACCGTCCGCTCCCGCAGCCGGATTTCAGCGGCTTCCGGGATGAGGTCCTGTGCGAGGACGAGGTCTGGGCGCGCTATTTTGCGCTGGCCGAAACACGGATCTACTATGTGGTCGCATGGAATAAGCTGTACCGCCGCAGCCTTTTCCGCACGCTGCGCTATGCGCCCGGCAAGCGGTATGAGGACCAGTTTCTGCTGCCGTATCTGCTCGGGCAGTGCGGGACCATCGTCTGCCTTGCCTATCCGGGCTACCGTTATGTGCAGCGCAAGGGCAGCATCATGGCAGCGGGGTCAAGCCGTAACTATCTGGATCGGCCTGAATTTCTGCTGGAATGGACAGCTTGCTTTGCCCGGCGGGGGGACTGCCTGCGGGCGGAGGGCCTGCTGAACGATGCCATCGACAATCTGGCGGAAAAGCAGCGCTTTGATTTGACCACCCCGGCCCAGCAGGCCCGCTACCGCGCAGCCTGCCGCGGCTGTGCGGATGCCTACCGCCTGCTGGCCCGCACTACAGGGCAGCGCAGCATGTGGCTGCGGGCCGCGTTGCTGCGCATCGGTCTGCCGGTGTACAAGGCCTTTCTGCGGCATAAGGGCAAGGCGGCATCGCCTAAAAACTAAAGGAGCTTTCGCGCATGGAAAAATCACAACTGGAAAATTATCATGTTCACTACGGCCCGGCCCAGGGCTGGAGCCAGGTGGACCTGCATGAGCTTTGGCGCTACAAGGACTTGATCTGGCTGTTTGTCAAGCGCGACTTCAATGTCATGTATAAGCAGACCGTGCTGGGCCCGGCGTGGATCCTGATCAACCCGCTGCTGTCCACGGCTATGTACTGCGTTATGTTCGGCGTTATCGCCCAGCTGTCCACGGATGGTGTGCCGCAGATCCTTTTCTATCTGGCCGGCACGGCGCTGTGGGGCTTTTTTGCGGCCTGCATCAACAAGGTGTCGGGTACCTTTACAACGAACTCCAACATCTTCAGCAAGGTGTATTTTCCGCGGCTGGCGATGCCGCTCTCCACGATGCTGTCAGGACTGATCAACTTTCTTGTGCAGTTTGTCCTGTTTTTTGCCCTGCTGCTTGTCTATCTTGCCAAGGGCGAGGTCAGCCCGCAGTGGGCGCTGATGCCGCTGGCCGTGCCGCTGGTGCTGCAGGTCGGTCTGCTGGGGCTGGGCTGCGGCGTTATCGTGTCGAGCCTGACCACCCGTTACCGCGATCTGATGGTCGTGGTGACCTTCGGTGTGCAGCTCTGGATGTACGGCTCGCCGGTGGTCTATCCGCTGTCGATGATCGAAAACCCGCTGCTGCGCGGCGTCATGATCGCCAACCCCATGACCGCACCGATGGAGACCTTCCGGTATATCTTCTTCGGCAGCGGGCAGGTGACGGGCGTGATGTGGGCGGCATCGCTGGCATGGACGGCGGTGCTGCTGGTGCTGGGCCTGTCGCTTTTCAGCAAGGTCGAAAAGACCTTTGTCGATACCGTATAAGGGGGCGCGTGTGATGAGTGAAAATAAACTGATGATCCGCGTCCGGGATGTCAAAAAGCAGTACCGCCTCGGCCAGATCGGCGGCGGTACGCTGCGCGGCGATCTGCAGAGCTGGTGGGCCCGCAAGCGCGGCAAGGAGGACCCCAATACCCTGATCGGCACCGACCAGCGCCTGATCGGCACGACCTTTATGGCACTTAACGGCGTCAGCTTTACAGTCAACAAGGGCGAGGCCGTGGGCATCATCGGCTCGAACGGTGCGGGCAAATCCACGCTGCTCAAGCTGCTGACCCATGTCACTGCGCCCACGGAGGGTGACATTGACCTGTACGGCCGTGTGGCCTCGATGCTGGAGGTCGGCACCGGCTTCCACCCCGAGATGACCGGCCGTGAGAATGTCTATCTGAACGGCGCGATCCTCGGCATGACCCGGGCCGAGATCGACGCCAAAATGGATGAGATCATCGAATTTTCCGAGGTACGGGACTTCATCGACACGCCGGTCAAGCGCTATTCCAGCGGTATGTTCGTCAAGCTGGCCTTCAGCGTGGCGGCCCATCTGGACAGCGAGATCATGATCATGGACGAGGTTCTGGCTGTCGGCGATATGAAGTTCCAGAAAAAGTGCCTGACCAAAATGCGTCAGGCCGCCCAGCGCGACGGCAAGACCGTGCTGTATGTCAGCCACAACATGGCCACGATCCGCGACCTGTGTGACCGCTGCATCGTTTTGGACAAAGGCAAGGTCGTCTTTGACGGCGATGTGGACGGCGGCATTGCGATGTATCTGTCCACAAAATCCCGGACATCGGATTTTGTGGATTACAGCGCGTTCGAGCGTGACAACTGGTTCAAGCGCGACAATCTGCGACTGCAGAGTGTGCAGGTACAGGTGCCCTCTGTGGAAGCAATTGAGCGCAGCCAGCCCGTGAGGATGCGGTTTGTTATCAAGGCGCAGGAGTCTGCCGGGGCGGTTGGGTTGCGCTTTGAGGTGCGGGATGAGGTAGGAACCCCATTGGCTACCTCCTGCTTGTATGGGCTGCAGCTGCAGGCGGGAGATAATACATTTACCGCATCCTATGATTTGAGTGTGCTTTCCCCCGGCAAGTACAGCAACTATTTTACACTCTTTACAGCGGGTGAGGGCGGCACCCACATAGTCGAGGACTGGGTACCCGGTATTCAGTTCCGTATGGTGGATACCTTCTCGGGAAATCAACTGGAATGGAACGCCAAGGATTGGGGAGCCATCCGTCTGCCGGAGGCTGTACTCTGTCAGGAGGATGCCTAATGAAAAAAATTGCGGCGCTCTATATCTGCACCGGAAAATATGCGCGCCTGTGGCCGGGGTTTCTGGAAAGTGCAGAAAAATATCTGTTGAAAAGCTGCGAGGTACACTACTTCGTTTTTACCGATGCGGAGCATCTGGAAGGTGAAACGGAGAATCCGCGCATCCATCGCATTGAACAGGAGCCAATGCCGTGGCCCTACACAACGCTGCTGCGTTTTGAAATTTTCCTGAAAATTGAGGAGCAGCTCAAGGCATTTGACTATATCTATTTCTTTAATGCCAACTGTGCGTTCATGCAGCCCATTACAGAGGAAATGTTGCTGCCCCGTCCGGAAAAGCACGAGCATATGGTGTTCGTTTTGCACCCGGCGTTCTATTGGCGCTATAACTATGAGTACACTTACGACCGTAACCCTAAGTGCAAGGCTTATATCCCAATGGGCATGGGGCGGGACTATGTCTGCGGGGGTATCAACGGCGGCGAACGCGAAGCCTATCTGAAATTCTGCCATATGCTGCAAATGCGTATACAGCAGGATAAAGATAAGGGCATTATTGCCAAGTGGCATGATGAATCCCATATTAACTGGTATGCCTTTACCCACCCGCATTACCGCCTGCTGGATGCCAGCTACTGCTTCTTCCCTGGCTGGAAAACTGTGAAGCCATGCTATATCTATGTCCGCCCGAAAGAAGATTATTTTGACGTGGATACCTTCAAAAAAGATCCGCCGATGACGCAGCTTTCCCCGATGGTGGAAAAATACAATGCCTTTATGCTGAAGGTTGCCCGCAAGATTCAGCGCCATATCCCGTGGCTGCCCCGCAGAAAAAGAGAATAAAACAACACCAGCCGCACGGCGTTACAAAACCGTGCGGCTGGTGATTTATTTTACCGATAATCAATCGGCAGTGTTGGCAGGCCGTTCAGGGTCCAATCGGCAAGGTTGCCGTCCCGGAACTCGTAGTAGCCTTGGGCGGCGATCATGGCGCCGTTGTCGCCGCAGTATTTCAGCTCCGGCAAAAAGACACGGGCACCCAGCTTCTGCGCGCCGTCATTGACGAGCTGGCGCAGGCGGCCGTTGGCGGCCACGCCGCCCGCTAAAACCACCTGTTGGGCGTTCGTGTCGGCTGCGGCGGCCAGCAGCTTTTTGGCCAGGATCTGGTCAATGCGCTCCTGAAAGCTGGCGGCCATGTCAGCCACATTCACGCCCTGCCCCTTCTGCTCGGCGTTGTGTACCTCATTGATGACGGCGGTCTTGAGGCCGCTGAAGCTGACATTGTACTTGCCCTCCACATGGGGAACGGGCAGCTTGTATGCCTTGGGGTCACCGCCGCGGGCAGCGGCCGCCACGCTGGGGCCGCCGGGGTAGGGCAGGCCCAGCGTGCGGGCTACCTTGTCATAGGCCTCGCCCGCAGCATCATCGACGGTGCGGCCCAAAATTTTATAGCGGCACCAGTCCTCGACCAGTACGATGTGGCTGTGGCCGCCGCTGGCGACAAGGCACAAAAACGGCGGCTTCAGCTCGGGGTGGGTCAGATAGTTCGCGGCGATATGCCCCCGCAGATGATGCACCGGCACCAGCGGCTTGTTTGCCGCATAGGCCAGTCCCTTGGCAAAGTTTACGCCGACGAGCACCGCGCCGATCAGTCCCGGCGCAAAGGTCACGGCCACAGCGTCCACATCGGCAATGGTCATATTGGCGTCGGCCAGCGCCTTGTCAACGGTGGCGCTGATATATTCCGCATGGCGGCGGCTGGCAATCTCCGGCACAACACCGCCGTAGAGGGCCTGCTCCCTGACGCTGGTGGAGATCACATTGGAGATGACCTTTCTGCCATCCTCCACAATCGCTGCCGCCGTCTCATCGCAGGTGGACTCGATTCCTAAAACATACATACCATAAACCTCTGTGCAGGGGGCGGGCATGCCCGCCCCGCAGCGTTTTCTCGATTGCTATTTTCCCGGAAAAGTGCAGCAGCCGTCAGGCTGCGGGCCGGTCAGGCCCGGCCCCTACGGTCGTGCTGCTGTTTTAATGGGCAGCAAGCCATGTCTTGCCGGTGCCTACCTCGGTCGTCAGGGGGACGCTGTAGTGTACTACATTTTCCATTTCCTCTTTCAGGATGCGCTTTACCTCATCGCACTCTGCCTCGGGCGCCTCAACGATCAGCTCATCGTGGACCTGCAAAAGCAGGCGGGCCTGCAGCTTTTCCTCGCGCAGGCGCTGCCAGACATGGACCATCGCCAGCTTGATGATGTCGGCGGCTGTGCCTTGGATCGGCGTGTTGCGGGCCATCCGCTCCCCGCTGGCGCGCACCTGAAAGTTGGAGCTGGCAAGCTCCGGCAGGGCGCGGCGGCGGCCGAACAGCGTTTCCACATAGCCCTTGTCCTTGGCGTGGGCGATGCAGTCCTTCATATAGCTGTCCACCTTCGGGAAGGTGTCGAGGTAGGTCTTTAAGAAGCTGTCCGCCTCTTTGACCGAAATACCCAGATCCTTGCTTAGCGAGTACGCGCCCTTGCCGTACATGATGCCGAAGTTGATCGCCTTGCTGGCGCTGCGCAGCTGCGGCGTGACCTCGCTCTCCGGGATGTGGTAGATCTTGGCGGCGGTCGAGCGGTGGATGTCCGCACCGTTCAGAAATGCCTGCTGCATGTGCTCATCACCGGTGATGTGGGCAAGGATGCGCAGCTCGATCTGAGAATAGTCGGCGTCCACCAGCGTTTCACCCTCGCCCGCCACAAAGTAGCCGCGCAGCCGGCTGCCCAGCTCGGTGCGGATGGGGATGTTCTGCAGGTTCGGCTCGGTCGAGGAGATGCGCCCGGTGCGGGCCTCGGTCTGGATAAAGGTCGAGTGTACCCGGCCGTCGGCGGCCTCGGCGTTCAGCAGTCCGTCCACATAGGTGGAGAGCAACTTGGCGTAGGTGCGGTATTTTAAGATCTCGTCAATGACCGGGCTGTAGGGGCGCAGGCTCTCCAGCGTTTCGGCATCGGTGGAGTAGCCGCGCGCCGTCTTTTTGCGCGGCGGCAGGCCCAGCTTGTCGAAAAGCGCCTCGCCCAGCTGCTTGGGACTATTTACATTGAACTCATAACCGACTTCTGTATAAATATTGTGCAGGATACCGTCCAGCTCGCCCCGCAGGCTGTCGCCGAAGGCGCGGATACCGGCGGCATCGATTGCAAAGCCGATACGCTCCATGTCCGCCAGCACCCGGGCCAGCGGCAGCTCCATCTCGTCCAGCAGCTTGCGCTGGCCGCTCTCGTCCAGTGCGGCGGCAAGGGTGTCGCAAAGGCCGGCCAGCACGCCCGCATCGGGGGCGTCCTCACAGTGGAAGGCGGCGTGTACGCCGTACTCGGCGGCCAAAGACTTGACCTCATAGCCGCTGGCGGACGGATTCAACAGGTAGGCGGCCAGTTTGCCGTCAAAGCGCAGCGCCTTGCCAACGCCGCCGTGTGCAAGCGCCAGCCGGTAGAGGGGTTTGGCGTCAAAGGCCCAGATCTCGGCATCGCCGTCCAGCAGGGCGGCCAGACGGTCGGTGTCGGGCAGGTAGACCTCGCTGCCCTGCACGAGATACCAGCTGCCGTCCCCGGTCTTGGTGATGTTCTGCGCGGCATAAAAGCGGCCCTCCAGCAGCAGCGGCAGGGGAGAAGGCTCCACCGCCTGTACCGGGGCGGTGTCGGCGGCCGCAGCAGGGGCGGCACCGTTTTCCAGCCCCCAGCGGTCAACCAGCTTATGCATTTCCAGCGCGGCCAGCAGATGCGCGGCGGCAGCCGGGTCGCCGGGGCAGCGGATATAGGCGTTGGGGTCGGTCTCAATGGGGGCATCCCTGCGGATGGTGCCCAGCATATAGGACAGGTCGGCCTTGTCGCGGTTGGCGGTCAGCTTGGCGCGCTGGCCGGGCTTGACGGCCTTGTCCTCAAGGTTATCGTACACGCCCTGCAGGCTGCCGAATTTCGAGATCAGCGCCAGCGCGGTTTTTTCGCCGATGCCCGGCACGCCGGGAATGTTGTCCGACGAGTCACCCATCAGGCTTTTTACATCAATGAGCTGGGGCGGCTCGATGCCGTATTTCTCCCGGATGGCGGCGGGGTCCATGGGGATGGTCTCCTTGTTGGTTGCCAGCAGAACGGTCGTGGCATCGTCCACCAGCTGCAGGCTGTCCCGGTCGCCGGTCGCCAGCAGCGTGGTGCCGCCGGCAGCCTCACAGGCGGCGGCCAGCGTGCCTAAAATATCGTCAGCCTCCCAGCCGGCCTTGCTGACCTGCACAAAGCCGAGGTCAGTCAGCAGCTCCTTCAGGACCGGCATCTGCTGGGCCAGCTCCTCCGGCATGCCGTGGCGGGTGGCCTTGTAGCCATCGTAGGCATTGTGGCGGAAGGTGGGGGCGCGCTCATCCCATGCGATGGCCACGGCATCGGGCTTGTGGGCTGCCAGCAGATTCAGCAGAATATTCTGGAAGCCGTAGATGGCGTTGGTGTAGCGGCCATCCTTGGTTGTCAGCAGCTTGATGCCGAAGAAGGCGCGGTTGACAAGGCTGTTGCCGTCCAGAACCATGAGTTTCATAAAGCTATTCTCCTTACAGACAATCTATATTTCAGTATACCACATTTGCGGAAAATATGGTAGAATAGATTACAAAATAAAAAAGCCTTCCCCCAAGGGGGAAGGTGGCGCGAAGCGCCGGATGAGGGGCGAACTTGCTGTGATAACCCGTGAACGGGTTGCGGTGGGAACGTCAGCGGGGCGTCGAGGACGCCGCCCCCTACACCCGTAGGGGCGCATTCCATATGCGCCCGAAGATTTAGCCTTGCCGCAACTCTGCACGGGCGGAGCAGAGCCCCGCCCCTACAACGCGATTTTTATAGAAAGGGCATATTTTTATGCAGCTACGCAACCTACAAATCCCCGCAGGCGCGGTTTTTGCGCCGATGGCGGGGTTGACCGATGCGGCGTGCCGCCACCTGATGGCGGACCACGGCGCGGCCTGGACCGTCAGCGAGATGGCAAGCGCCAAGGCGCTGAACTTCGGCGACCGCAAATCTCTGGAGCTTTTGCAGGACAAGCACCCCCACGGCCTGTATGCGATCCAGCTTTTCGGCGCAGAGCCGGAAACACTGGAAAAGGCGATACTCTTTGTCCGGGAAAAGGGCGTCCGGTTTGATATGCTCGACATCAATATGGGCTGCCCGGCACCCAAGATCACCAGCAGCGGGGCCGGCAGCAAGTTGCTGCTGGACCCGCCGCTCTGCGGGCAGATGGTTGCCGCTGCCCGCCGGGCGCTGGGCGAGGATACCCCGCTGACCGTCAAGATGCGCATCGGCTGGGACGCCGACCACCTGACCGGCGTGGAGGTTGCAAAGCAGGTCGAGGCAAATGGTGCGGATCTCATCGCCGTACACGGCCGCACGCGGGAGCAGATGTATATCCCGCCCATCGACACGGCGGCGATCGCGGCTGTCAAGCAGGCGGTGTCCATTCCGGTGCTGGCCAACGGCGATGTGACCACCGCCGACGGTGCGGCTGCGCTGCTGCAGGAAACCGGCTGTGACGGCGTTATGATCGGCCGCGGCGCGCTGGGCGACCCATGGCTGTTTGAGCAGGTCCGCGCGGCGATTCTGGGCGAGGAACGCCCGCCCGAGCCGACGCTGAACCAGCGCATGAGCACCCTGCGCGCGCAGATCTATGAAATGTGCGAGGAAAAGGGCGAGTGGGCCGCCATGCCGCAGGCCCGCAGCCAGGCCATGCACTATATGAAGGGGCTGCGCGGGGCCGCCGCCCTGCGGCGCTACTGCTCGATGCTGGAGCATTTTACCGATGTGGACACATTGATTGATGCGGTGTATAAATTACAGTAGGGGCGGCGTCCCTGACGACCCGCAGGCAGTCAGAACCGTCCTCTTGTCAATTCGTCCAGATTCTGCTCGTAACAGGGCAGCATGTGCGCGATAAAATATTCTGCCTCGGGGCAGTTCATGGCGTGCAGGGCGTCCATCTGCTGGGTGCGGGCGGCCTCAAACTCGCGGTTGCCGCCGCGGTCCTCCTCAATGCACTTGATGATGGCCGACAGCCGGTCTGCCGCCTTCAGGATCTTGCGCTCGGCATCGTTCAGCACGCTGCCGGTCAGCCAGGCCTGCGTCTCGGCCTGCAGCTCAGCAGGCTGCAGGCTGGCCATAACGCGGGCGCTCTCATGCTCCACAGCCTTGTAGGCGGTGCGCAGGGCGTCGTTTTTGTACTTGACGGGCGTGGGCATGTCGCCGGTCAGAATCTCCGGCGCATCGTGGTAGACAGCCGCCGTGGCCACAACCTCGGGCCGCAGGGCTGCGCCGGTGCCGGTGCAGCTTTTGCCGATCAGACAGAGCGTGTGCGCCAGCATCGCCGTATCGGCGGTATGCTCGCTCAGCGATTCGGCCCGGGTGCTGCGCATCAGGCTCCACCGTGTAATGTATTTCATGCGGCTGAACAGCGCACTGAACGGATAGGTTTTCATCTTCACTTGACCTCCGGTTTGTGGTATACTGGGGTTGCTTTCAGTATACCACAACTTTTTGAAATGTGAGGCCCCATAAAGGGTACTATGAAAAAATCTGATACAAAATCGAATTACTGGCGGGTGTTCGTGCTCTGCTTTTTAACGGCGGTGCTGCTGTTTTTGCCGCACTGCATCATAGATGCGGCTGCGGGCGGCGGGTATTTCCACTATGCAGGGGACTTTAACGACCAGCAGATCAACTTTTACCAGTACGCCAACGCCTTTGTCAAGCAGGGCGGCACCTTCAGCTGGGCTACCGATCTGGGCAGCGGATTTGTGAACTCCTACTCGTTCTATCTTTTGGGCAGCCCGTTTTTCTGGCTGTCGCTGGCGGTGCCTGCGCGGCTTATGCCGTGGGCGATGGTGCCGCTGCTCTGCCTGAAAATGGCGGTGGCCGGCGGCGGTGCCTACCTTTGGGCGCGCCGCTGGGTGCGGGAGGAAGGCTGGTCGATGCTGGCCGGCTGTCTGTATGCGTTTTCGGGGTTCAGCATCTACAACATCTTCTTCAACCACTTTCTGGATGTTGTGGCGCTCTTTCCCTACCTGCTGGCCGCGCTGGATGACGCCGCCATCGACGGCAAAAAGGGGCGCTTCCCGTTCTGGGTCGCGCTCAACCTGCTCAACAACTATTTCTTTTTTGCCGGGCAGGCGGTGTTCCTCATCATCTATTTCTTCTGTATGGTCGCAGGGCGGCGGTACAGGATCGGCCTGCGCCGCTTTGCCGCCCTTGCGTGGGAGACAGCGCTCGGCTGCGCGTGCGGCTGTCTGCTGCTGCTGCCCGCCGGGCTTTCGCTTTTGCAGAACCCGCGCACCATCGACCCGTTTACCGGGTACGGCTACCTGTTCTACGGCAAATCCCAGCAGTACGGGGCTATTTTTTACAGCCCCTTTCTGATGCCGGACGCGCCCTATTTCAAGGATATGTTTCAGGAAGGCATCCTCAAGCATACAAGCCTGACGGCCTATCTGCCGCTGGTGGGCGCTGCGGGCGGGCTGGCCTTCTGCCGCACGCAGGACCGCCACCCCTTCACCCGCATTTTAAAGGTCTGCGTGGTCTGTGCCTTTGTGCCGGTGCTGAACAGCGCGTTCTACGCCCTTAATTCCAGCTTTTACGCGCGATGGTACTATATGCCGATCCTTGTGCTGTGCGGCGCCACCTGCTGCCTGCTCTCCCGCCCGGCACTGGCTGAGCGCAGCCTGCCGCGCGCCTTTGGGCTGACGACCTTCATCACGCTGACGGCGGCGGTCTTTGCCGTGCTGCCCAACAAGGACAGTGACGGCAGCTTCTGCCTTGGCGTGCTGGAGGAGCCTGCCCGGTTCTGGGCGCTGTTCGGCGTGACGGTGCTGGGCATCGTCCTTTTTGGGCTGCTCTGGCATTTCTGCCGCCGCAAGCGGCAGTGGAGCCGGGTCCTGCTGGCCGGTGTGCTGGGCTTCAGCCTTGTGTACGGCTCGCTGCATCTCTCCCTGACGAAATACGCCCAGTGGGATGTGGACGGCAACCTTATTGCCGAGACATACGACTCCGCCGATGCGGTCGAGGCCGCCCTGCCGGACGATGCCTTCTACCGGATCGATGCCTACGGCGCGCACAACAATCTGGGGCTGTGGTTCGACCGCAGCTGCCTGCAGTTTTTCAACTCGACCGTAGCCCCGAGCATCATGGAGTTTTACCCCGCTGTGGGCGTCAAGCGCGATGTCAATTCCAAGCCGGACGCTGCCAACTATGCGCTGCGCGGGCTGCTGAGCGTGCGCTACACGCTGACCGCCCGGGACAAGGTCAGCGACTGGGAGAAACAGGCTCTGCCCGGCTGGACAAAATACGCCGAAACAGACGCCTATCTGATTTATGAGAATGAAAACTGGGTGCCGATGGGCTTTACCTATGACTACTATGTGACTGCCGACCAGCTGGAGCGGGTGGGGGAGGAGGAGCGCGCCCAGATCCTTTGCCGCGCTCTGCTGCTGGATGAGGACCAGATCTCGGCCTTCGGCGCCCTGCTGCGCCCCCTGCCGGATGAGGAGCTGACCCGCCGCAGCGAGGAGGCTTACGCCGCCGACTGTGCCGACCGCCGCGAGGCCACCGTGGCGGAGTTTACCGCCACAAGAACCGGCTTTACCGCCAAAACCGCCTATGATACCGATGCGCTGGTGTTTTTCAGCGTGCCCTATGACGATGGCTTTACCGCCGCTGTCAACGGCGAGCCTGCCGCCATCGAAAAGGTCGATAACGGCATGATGGCCGTGTTTGTGCCTGCCGGGGAGAATGAGGTGGAGTTCACCTACCATACGCCGGGGCTGAAGGTTTCGGCCATTGTGAGTGTGGCGGGGTTGGCGGCGTATGGAATATACCTGCTGATTTTGAGGAAGAGGGCAAAGCGGCAGCAGGCGTAAGCTGCCAGAGGGACTTTGCCGCTTTTTCATAGCACTGAACCTTCCGGTGCGATTTGTAGGGAGCGGTCTTGACCGCTCCGGGCAGTGCGGCGGCAGACGCCAAGTTTCAACGGAGGGGTCAAGACCCCTCCCTACAGAGCAAAATAGAAGCGTGATAACAGATATATTTTAAACCTGACAAGAGAGGAACCCACCCATGCCAAACCATGCTGAACAATTAGCACAAGAACTGAACCTGAGCGTCAAAAATGTGCAGGGCGCGATCGAACTGATCGATCAGGGCAATACCATTCCGTTCATCGCCCGCTACCGCAAGGAGGCCACCGGCTCGATGGACGATCAGGTGCTGCGCGATCTGGGCGACCGTCTGGAATATCTGCGCGGCCTCGATAAGCGCAAGGCGGAGGTCACCTCCTCCATCACCGAGCAGGGCGCCATGACGCCCGAGCTGACCGCTGCCCTGACCAAGGCCAAAACGCTGGCTGAGGTCGAGGACCTTTACCGCCCCTACAAGCTCAAGCGCAAGACCCGCGCCAGCATTGCCAAGGCGCGCGGCCTGCAGCCGCTGGCCGATGCGATTTTCAAGCAGGACGCCGCGTTCGACCCTGAAAAGGCCGCCGCTGCGTACCTGAATGATGAGGTGCCCGATGCCGCCGCCGCGCTGGCAGGTGCGCAGGACATCATTGCCGAGGCTGTCTCCGACGATGCCGCCTGCCGCGCCGAGCTGCGCCGCTACTACCGCGCGTTTGGCCGCATCGCCAGCGCCAAGGCCAAGGACGAGGACAGCGTCTACGCCCAGTATTACGACTTTGCCGAGCCGCTGAACAAGATCCCCGGTCACCGTGTGCTGGCACTGGACCGCGGCGAGCGCGAGGGCTTTCTGAAGGTCGGCATTCAGGTCGATGCCGAGCGCGCAGCGGGCATCGTCAGCTGGATGTTTGCCCGCAAAAAGACCGGCGGTGCCAGCGCGGCGGTTGTGGATGCCGCCGCCCGCGATGCCTACAGCCGCCTGATCCACCCCAGCCTTGAAAACGAGCTGCGCGGTGAGCTGTCGGCCGCTGCCGCCGAGGGTGCGATCAAGGTCTTTGGCGATAACCTGCGCCAGCTGCTGCTGCAGCCGCCCATCCGCGGCAAAACGGTCATGGGGCTGGACCCCGGCTACCGCATGGGCTGCAAGGTGGCGGTCGTGGACCCGACCGGCAAGGTGCTGGATACGAATGTCGTCTACCCCGTGCCCGAGTTCAAGCGGGTGGATCAGGCCAAAAAGACCATCAAGGCGATGGTCCTGAAGAACGGTGTTGAGGTCATGGCCATCGGCAACGGCACGGCCGGCCATGAGACCGAGGAGTTTGCCGCCGAGGTCATCCGCGAGCTGACCGAGGAAAAGAACCTGCACCTGCAGTATATGGTCGTCAGCGAGGCCGGTGCCTCGGTCTATTCGGCGTCCAAGCTGGCCGCCGAGGAGTTCCCGCAGTATGATGTCAACCTGCGCAGCGCCGTGTCGATCGCCCGCCGCCTGCAGGACCCGCTGGCCGAGCTGGTCAAGATCGACCCCAAGGCGGTCGGCGTCGGCCAGTACCAGCACGACATGCCCCAAAAGCGGCTGAACGAGACGCTGGACGGCGTGGTCGAGGACTGCGTGAACAGTGTCGGCGTGGACCTGAACACCGCCTCTGCGCCGCTGCTGCGCCGCGTGGCGGGTGTCAGCGCAGCCACGGCCAAAAACATCGTGGCATGGCGTGAGGAGGAGGGGGCGTTCACCTCCCGCGCCCAGCTGAAAAAGGTCAAGGGCCTCGGCCCCAAGGCGTATGAGCAGTGCGCGGGCTTCCTGCGGCTGCCCGAGGCCAAGAACCGTCTGGATGCGACCGCCGTCCACCCCGAAAGCTACGCGGCCGCCAAGGCGCTGCTGGACGCCTGCGGCTACACGGCTGCGGAGATCGGCACCGACCGTCTGGCGGGGCTGCCCGGCGCCGTCAAGGCCAAGGGCGCCGGAACCCTCTGCGCGCTGCTGGGGGTGGGCGAGCCGACCCTGAACGATATTGTGGCCGAACTCTGCAAGCCGGGCCGCGATGTCCGCGACAGCCTGCCCAAGCCCCTGCTGCGCAGCGATGTCATGGGGCTGGACGACCTTAAGCCCGGCATGGAGCTGACCGGCACCGTGCGCAATGTCATCGACTTCGGTGCCTTTGTCGATCTCGGCGTGCATCAGGACGGCCTTGTCCATGTGTCCCAGATCAGCGATAAATTCATCAAGCACCCGCGCGAGCTGCTCAAGGTGGGCGACATCGTGCGCGTCAAAGTGCTGAGCGTGGATACCGGCAAAAAGCGCATTGCCCTGACCATGAAAGGCGTGCCCCAGCAAAACTGATACTAAACCGGCATAAACATATACAATTGTTGCACGCGAATTTGCACGGTGTCTGAATTATTGCGGGATATGTCATACATTGGCATCGGAAAACGACAAATACTTTCAGAAAACATAAAAAAATGACTTCAAAAACATAAACAATGTGAACGAATGACCCCCGGCACAGCCAAAAGCTGTCATTCTGACCAAAAGCCAAAAATGAAGGATTTTCTCTTTTGTGCAGGAAATGGAAAAAATTTGCCTTGTGCATTATGAACAAAGCGGAGGCACATAATTGTGCTATAATGCACAATGTAAGGAGCGGATAGAGCATGGTGGCTCACCTCCTTACCGCAGGGCTGCACGCCCGGTTCCGCCCCGGACACCGGTGCTGAAGATGCAGCCTATTGTGTGGGAATAATTCGGAGGTCAATTATTATGGTGAAACAAGTCAAGGTTTCCAATTTTACTGAGGTCAAGGGAATCGTGTCTGCTGCCGCCAAGTGCTATAACGATGTCGGCGTGCATGACATGAAGGGCAGCATTGCCGATGCAAAGAGCATTCTGGGCATGATGAGCCTGGATTACAGCCACCCCGTCAAGATCGTCTGCGAGGACGAGCATGACCTGAATCGCGTTGTCAATGCGATCAAGCAGTAAAAGCAAACCAACCGCCCTGCAGCAGCAGGGCGGCTTTTTGTTGGTGCAAAAAGGCTTCCCCCGCGGGGGAAGCTGCAGTTTGTAGAAAAAGCCCTTTTTTGGGTAGAAATGTAGGGATGGGTCTTGACCCATCCGCACCGCTGGCCGCGCGCAGCGCATAAAATCGCGCCGAACGGTGCGCTATTTCCCGATATATCGTACTATTGGCTGGCCTGCACGGAACGGTCAAGACCGTTCCCTACAAACCCGCCGAAAGTTCGCAATCGTCCCGTTAGGTTTATCTACAGCCTGAGGCTTCCCCCGCGGGGGGAAGCTGTCCGCGAAGCGGACTGATGAGGGCAGAGCTTTCGGGATTTCCCGTTTGTGGGCAACACCCGGCCACCCACCCCTCATCCGGCCCTGCGGGGCCACCTTCCCCCCGCGGGGGAAGGCAAGGAGCGCATCACGCCGCTGCGTAAAAATTTCTGAAAATAGGAACTTTGAAAACAAGAGAAAACAAGAGAATTTGCAAGCATTTGATAGCAAGCACGGAATAAATTAAAATTCTTGCCAAAAACCGTTGACTCTGCACGGCTTTTCTGCTATAATCACACTTGCGCGAAAAAGCGCCCCGCCGGGCGCTGTTAAATACCGTTACAAGACGGACGTGTTAATTTCTCAATGGAGGTTCCTACTATGAGCACGACTCTCGCTAAGCCCGCTGAAATGGCTGACCGCAAGTGGTATGTGATCGACGCCGCCGGCAAGCCCCTCGGCCGCGTTGCTGCCAAGGCTGCTGTCATCCTGCGCGGCAAGAACAAGACCACTTTCACCCCCAATGTTGACTGCGGTGACAATGTCATCATCATCAACTGCGATGAGGCTGTCCTGACCGGCAAGAAGCTGGAGAAGAAGTTCCATCGCACTCATTCCGGCTGGATCGGCGGCCTGAAGGAGACCCAGTACAAGACCCTGATGGCTGAGAACAGCGACAAGGCCATGACCTACGCTGTCAAGGGCATGATCCCCTCTAACACCATCGGCGCCAAGGCTATGACCCGCCTGCACTGCTACAAGGCTGCTGACCATGCCCATGCTGCTCAGAAGCCCGAAGCTGTTGAGATTTGAGTGAGGAGGCAATAGAAGATGTACGAAACCAAACCTTATTTCTACGGCACTGGCCGTCGTAAGCATTCCGTTGCCCGCGTTCGCGTTTACAACGGCATCGGCAAGATGACCATCAACGGTCGTGACATCAACGATTACTTCGGTCTGGAGACCCTGAAGCTGCTCGCTAACAGCCCCCTGGTCCTGACCGAGAACGAGGGCAAGTTCGATGTCGTCGTCAACGTGGTTGGCGGCGGCTGCGCAGGCCAGGCTGGCGCTATCCGCCACGGCCTGTCCCGTGCCCTGCTGCAGTTCAACCCTGAGCTGCGCGCCACCCTGAAGAAGGCCGGCTTCCTGACCCGCGATCCTCGTATGAAGGAGCGTAAGAAGTACGGTCTGAAGGCTGCCCGCCGCGCTCCCCAGTTCAGCAAGCGCTGATTTCTGCTGCGCAGCAAAAGCTTTTACCCCAGCATCTATGGTGCCGATCCGCTGGCCGGGTCGGCACTTTTTGTGTGATTCTGCAAGGAGTTTCTATGGCTTTATCACTGAAAACCAAAGAGCATATCCTCCGCGCGGCGGCGCTGCTCGTCCCCAAATGGGGGGCGCTGCTGGGCGGCGGTGCGGCGCTGGCGCTTTCGATCGGGTTTACCGGGTCGGCGCTGCATTTCACAACGGTCACCGACACCCACGGCGGCCGCGTGCGCATCCTGACGGCGGCCACCGACCTTGCCACCGTGCTGCGGCAGGCTGAAACGCCGCCGCTGGGCGAGAATGACAAGGCGATCTGGTCCCAGACCGATGACGGCACCCGGCTTGACATCCTGCGCGCCTACACCGTGCCGGTCACGGCGGACGGCACCACGCAGGAGATCATCACGACCGGCGCAACGGCGGCAGAGCTGCTGGCGCAGGCCGGGCTGACCTGGACGGAGGACGATATCCTCAGCTGCGCGCCGGGGGAGCAGGTCCCCGAGGGAGAGACCCTGACGCTGCAGCGGGTCAGCTATGTGGACTACACGCAGAACGAGGTCATCCCCACCGAGCTGGAGGAGATCCCCTCCAGCCTGCTCTACCGCCGGCCGGAGGATACCGTCACCGTGCAGCAGGGCAGTGACGGTCTGGATACCGTCAGCTACCGGGAAACCTGGGTGGACGGTGCATGGACCGGCACCGAGGAGACCGGCCGTGAGACGCAGATCGGCATGGTGCCTACCGTGCAGAAGATCTACGGCGAGCAGGTGCCTGTGTCGCAGTTTGTCGGCCCCGAAATCGTGGACGGCGCCCCGGCAGAGGGCGTTGCCGAGGTCTACACGGGGCAGCGCTCGACAGGCTATTCAGCGTCCGCCACGGCCAAGGGGGCCAGCGGCCGCCGCCTGACCTACGGCACGGTCGCAGTCAACCCCGCTGTCATTCCCTACGGCTCGCTGATGTACATCACCAGCGATGACGGCCGCTTTGTCTATGGCTACGCCTACGCGGCGGACACCGGCGGCGCCATGCTGCAGGGCAAGGCCTTCATCGACCTGTACTATGAGACCTACGATGAGTCGGTCGCAAGCGCGGTCATCCCGGTCACGGTCTATCTGCTCGACGAGGAGACCGCCGCTAAGTACAAGGAGCAGAACGATGCGATCCTTGCGGCTGACACGGTGGTCGGCAGATAAAGCATCAGACAAAAAAACAGGGTCGTGAACCGCTGTGGTTCACGACCCTGTTTTTGTACAGTCTTACTTCGTGCCGAAGATACGGTCACCGGCATCGCCCAGACCGGGGATGATGTAGCCGTTTTCGTTCAGCTTCTCGTCCAGTGCGCCGACATAGATGTCCACATCGGGGTGGGCCTCATGCAGAGCCTTCAGGCCCTGAGGGGCAGCAACCAGACCGATGAACTTGATGTGCTTGGCACCGCGCTTCTTGATCTGGCCGATGGCGTCGCAGGCGCTGCCGCCGGTGGCCAGCATCGGGTCCAGAACAAAGACCTCGCGCTCATTGATGTCGCTGGGCAGCTTGCAGTAGTACTCGACCGGCACCAGCGTCTCCTCGTTGCGGTACATGCCGATGTGGCCGACCTTGGCAGCGGGGATCAGGTTCAGCATGCCGTCCACCATGCCGAGACCGGCGCGCAGGATGGGGACCAGCGCCAGCTTACGGCCGGCCAGAACCTTGGTGCGGGCCAGAGCCACGGGGGTCTCGACCTCGACCTCCTCGGTCGGCAGGTCGCGGGTGGCCTCATAGCAGAGCAGCATCGCAATCTCGCTTACCAGATCACGGAACTCCTTGGTGCCGGTGCTGCGGTCACGCAGCAGGCTGATTTTGTGCTGGATCAGGGGATGGTCAACAATTTCAACAACGCTCATGGTAGGATCTCCTTGCAATTCAAAATTATTCAGCCTGCAGGGCAGGCAATGTGAAACTTAGAGGTTCTCCAGCGCCATCATCTTGTCGATGCGCGTCTGGTGGCGGCCGCCCTCAAACTCAGCGTTCAGGAAGGCGTCCACGATCTTGCAGGCCAGACCTGCGCCCACAACGCGGCCGCCCATGCACAGGGCGTTGGCATTGTTGTGGCGGCGGGTCAGCTCCGCGCTGAAGGTATCGCTGCAGCAGCATGCGCGGATGCCCTTCATCTTGTTGGCACACATCGAGATGCCCACGCCGGTGCCGCAGCAGAGGATCGCCAGCGCACAGCTGCCGTCCTGCAAGGCCCGGCAGCCCTTGACGGCATAGTCAGGGTAGTCCACGCTGGCGGTGGAGTCGGTGCCGAAATCCGTATAGGCGATGCCCAGCTCGTCCAGATGGGCCTTGATGGCCTCTTTCAGCTCATAGCCGCCGTGGTCGGCAGCCAGTGCGATCGGTTTGTCAAATTTCATTCTGATGCCCCTTTTGTTTTTTCCCGTTCCGCGCGCTCACGCTCGGCCTGACTCAGCCGGTGGTAGTCCGGCAGCAGCGCCGCAGGCGGCACACATTCGCCGTTCTCCCAAAGGGCTTTGGCGGCCAGCGCCACGCCCGCGCCCCGCAAAACCTGCAGGGCAGGGGGCGTGCAGACCACGCCCGGAACACTCTTATATGTATTGTAACACAAAGTTGCGCCATCGCCAACAAAAAAGAGCGGTTTTTTACAGCTTTGAACAAAATTTTCCAGCTCTGTGACCGGTGCGGCGGCGTCTTCGGTCAGGCGGCGGTGGCTTGCAAGGTCAAACGCGCCCCAATAGACCTGCCCGCGGCGGGCATCCTGCGCGCCGATGACCGTCCCCTCGCCCGCAAGGCCCCAGGCCAGCGCGGCCATGGTGGACACCCCTGCGCAGGGCAGCTGACGCGGCAGTGCCAGCCCCTTGATGACAGCCAGCCCGATGCGCAGCCCGGTAAAGCTGCCGGGGCCGTTCGTGACGCCCAGCACATCCAGCTCGTCCATCGTCAGGCCGCTGGCTTTCAGCGCTGTGTCGATCATCGGCAGCAGCGTCTCGCTGTGGGTCAGGCCGTTGTTGCACTGTGCCTCATACAGCAGGGTATCGTCCCGCAGCACGGCCACGGCCGCTGTTTTTCCAGCGGTATCTACAGCCAGTAAATTCATAGAATCACCTGTTTGAAAATGTAATAGAGTATAGAGCCTTCCCCCTTGGGGGAAGGCTTTATTGTATCGTAATCTTCCGCGTCGTTTCGTCCACCCGTTCAATGTGGATCTTGATGGGATTTTCCAGCGCCAGCAGCTCGGCGCAGTTCTCGCTCCACTCGCAGGCGACCACGGCACCCATGTCAAGGTAGTCATAGAACCCGGCGGCGGCCAGATCATTCTCGGTATGGATGCGGTAGAGGTCAAAATGCGCGAAGGGCCGCGGGCCGCGGTAATAGTTGACGATGGCAAAGGTCGGGCTGGACACCGGGTCGGTGCAGCCAAGCCCCTCGGCAATGCCCTGACAGAACGCGGTTTTGCCCGCGCCCAGCCCGCCGGTGAACGCGATCAGCGCGCCCGGGGGCAGTGTCCCGGCAAGCGCGCGGCCGGCGGCAACGGTTTCCTCCCGCGAATGGGTCACAAATTCCTGCATAGGTACGCTCCCTGTCTGCGGCCGAATAAAGCGATGGCCGCACTCATATATATTATAGTACAGAAATCCCGATTTGTAAAATTTAATCTGTAACTTGGCAAGATCTGCTGCGATGCGGTATAATACTTACAGTTACAAAGTATCTGCAGGGGGAGGGGGCCGCCTATGTATCCGCTTATACGCCGGTATCTGCGCCGGGTAGATCTGTTTATGCTGCTGCTCTGTGCGGCCTGCTCGGTGCTCAGCGTTGTGGTGCTGATGTCCATCGGCCAGACGCAGCTTGGCTCCAACAACAAGGCCTCGGTCCAGCTTATTGCCAGCCTGCTGGGGATGATGCTTGCCGCTGTCTTTTCCACGGCAGACTACCACGCGCTGGCGCGGGCCTGGCCGCTGCATGGCGTGGTGGCGTGGGGACTGGTGCTGCCCACACTCTTTCTGCACAATGTCAACACCGGGCTTCTGACGATCGGCTATGACGCGGGCGGCACCTCCAACTACAGTTGGTACCGTGTGGGCGGCATGACCTTTCAGCCCGCCGAGCTGGCAAAGATCAGCTTTATCCTGACGCTGGCGCTGCATTTGAGCAGGGTGCGCGGGCAGGTGAACCGGCCGCGGAACCTGCTGCTTGTGCTGCTGCACATACTGCTGCCCGTTGCGGCCATTCACATTCAGGGGGATGACGGCACGGCGCTGGTATTTCTGGGCATCGGGTTTATTATGCTGTATGCGGGCGGGCTGTCCCACTGGCTGGCGGCCGGCGGGCTGGCGGCGGGCATCGTGGGCGGTGCGGCGCTGCTGGCGCTGCGCCCCGGGCTTTTGAAGGGTTACCAGTTCAAGCGGATTCTGGCGGTGCTGACGCCGGACGATCCCGCGCTGGCGGACATCACCTACCAGCAGAACAAGGGTGCAATGGCCATCGGTACCGGCGGGCTGACGGGGCAGGGGCTGTTCTCCGGTGAGCATATCTTTGTGCCGAACGCATGGAACGATTTTATCTTTGCGTATCTCGCCAATGTGCTGGGCTTTGTCGGCGCGGCGGCGGTGCTGGTGCTGCTGCTGGCGCTCTGCCTGCGCACGCTGCAGACCGGGCTGCGCTGCCCCGATGCGCTGGGCTGCAATATCTGTGTAGGTATCTTTGCGGCGCTGTTTCTGCAGTGCGTTATCAATCTTGGGATGAATTTACAGGTGCTGCCGGTCATCGGCGTGACGCTGCCGTTTTTCTCGGCGGGCGGGTCGAGCGTTGTCATGATGTATCTCTGCATCGGCATTGTGCTGAGCGTAGGCATGAACACAAGGCGCAGCAAGCTGGATATGCAGCGGATTATATAAGGAAAGCGGGTGCTGTGCGGCACCCGCTTTTGTGTTATTCGGCAGCTTTGGGGTCAGGCGCGAACAAGCCGGGGATAAGGCAGAGTGCCGCTGCGCCGACAACGATGAACACCGTGCGGGACAGCCAGCTCATACTGCCGCCCAGCAGCCAGCCCACGGCGTTGAACCCCCAGATGCCGTAAATGCCCCAGTTGATGCCGCCGATGATGGCCAGCAGCAGCAAAACCTTTTTAAAACAAGACATGGATGATCCCTCCTCTGTGGGAGAGTATGTGCGGGGATGTGTGGATTTATGCGCGGCTGAAGGGGGAGCCGCGACTTACCGCCGCATCCCTTTCACGGTTCATCCGCAGGGAAAAATCCTGCCCCCTTCGCGGGGCGTCGAGGACGCCGCCCCCTACATTCCTTGTCGTAAACCTTCCGCCTATTTGTAGGGGCCGCATATAGGCGGCCCGCCAACCTTAACGCCATATCCGGTTTACGCATCGTCACCCTGTAGGGGCCGGGCATGCCCGGCCCGCAGTTTTGCCATAAGTACCCGCTTATCCTTACAAACTGGAATTTGTATGATCTTATAAATTTATTATAATTCTCCTCAAGTAATATTTCTTTTGCAATATCCTTCATGTCCAAGTTCTGTCGTAGATTTTCTAATGAAGCATTCGCTTGGATTAAGTCTCTTTTCTGCATATTCCTCACTTCTCCTAATTTTTTCTGCCTATAAAAATCATCTTGTTACAGTAATTACAATAGAGATTAGAATTGCCACTATAATACTAATTATTGGCCAGTGATTTTTTAATATATTTTTTCCGGTGTAAACTCTTCCGACTTCCATATAACCACTGATGATACCTGTACTATTCATGGCTGAAAGCATATCATCTGTAACACCAGGAATTACTTTTGTTATGACATTTATTCCATTTCTTCTCATGGCCGCTTCCTCGATGCCCAGCATAGCTTGCAAAACCCATTCCTCAAATTCTGTTCGCTCTCTGTTGCAAAAATTAATGTATCTGGTCATTAGCCCGACCTGAATTCTTCCAATAAAAAACATGATAAATCCAACGATAAATGCTACAGCCGGAACAATAAATTGAAAAACCGTAGGGAGGTCGCAAAGTATAAGAACAAACGAAGGAATCGCTCCAAATAACAAATCCATCCCCCAAAATGACAAATAGAATCCTTTGCGAAGTCTTCTCGTCACTTCTTCTGGTGAATAAATAATCGTGCTTTTATCAGCTTTGTTCACAGTGTGAACAATTAACCATGTTGGAATTCCGATAAGAACCGATACTATAAGTAGTGAAATTATTATATCCATACAACAACCTCCTCAAATTACGATTTGTCCTCCTGATCATATCACAAAAAGCGCCCATGCCAAAACCCGGCATGGGCGCTGCCTTTACTGCTTTAGTTTTTCAGCGCCTGCATCGGGGCGGGGATGCGGCCGCCGCGGTGGATCATGACCGCGGGGCTGTACTGGCTGATCGGCATGATGGGCGCGTGACCCAGCAGACCGCCGAAGTCCAGCACATCGCCGGCCTTGTGGCCGATGGCGGGGATAACGCGCACAGCAGTGGTCTTGCTGTTCACCATGCCGATGGCGGCCTCATCCGCAATCAGGCCGCTGATGACCTCGGCGCTCGTGTCGCCGGGGATGACCACCATGTCGATGCCGACCGAGCAGACGGCCGTCATGGCCTCAAGCTTTTCCAGCGTCAGGCTGCCGCAGTTGGCGGCGTTGATCATGCCGTCATCCTCGGATACAGGGATAAACGCGCCGGACAGGCCGCCCACATGGTTGGACGCCATGACGCCGCCCTTCTTGACAGCATCGTTCAGCAGGGCCAGGCAGGCCGTGGTGCCGCAGCAGCCGCAGCTTTCCAGGCCCATCTCCTCCAGAATGTTCGCCACGCTGTCGCCGATGGCGGGCGTGGGTGCCAGCGACAGGTCAATGATACCGGCCGGCACACCCAGCCGCTCGCTGGCAAGGTTTGCCACCAGCTGGCCCAGACGGGTGATCTTGAAGGCGGTGCGCTTGACCAGCTCGGCTACCTCGTCCATCGGGGCGTCCTTCGGCAGCTTGGCCAGCGCGGCGCGCACGGCACCCGGGCCGGAAACGCCGACATGGATCTCGCAGTCCGGCTCGCCCGCGCCGTGGAACGCGCCCGCCATAAACGGGTTGTCCTCGGGCGCATTGCAGAAGACGACCAGCTTGGCATCGCCCATGCACATGTTGTCCTTTGTCAGCTCGGCGGTCTCGCGCACGACCTCGCCCATCAAGCGCACAGCGTCCATATTGATGCCGGACTTGGTGGAACCAATATTGACGCTGGAGCATACAATATCGGTCTCGGCCAGTGCGCGGGGGATCGCGGCGATCAGCCGCTTGTCGCCCGCCGAAAAGCCCTTGTGCACCAGCGCACCGAAGCCGCCGATAAAGTTGACCCCCACAGCCTTGGCTGCGCGGTCCAGCGTTTTGGCGTACTGCACAGGGTCGGCGTCGGGCGCAGCGCCCAGCAGCATGGCAATGGGCGTTACGCTGATGCGCTTGTTGACGATGGGAATGCCGTACTCCTCGCTGATGCCGTTCACAACAGGGACGAGATTGCCCGCGAGGCGGGTGATCTTGTTGTAGATCTTCTCGCATGCCTTGTCAGGGTCCGGGTCGATGCAGTCCAGCAGGCTGATGCCCATCGTGACGGTGCGGACATCGAGATTCTCAGCGGTGAGCATCTCGATCGTTTCCATAATGTCGCGGCTGTTGATGATCCTCATAGCGCAGCCCCCCTTAAATCGTGTGCATGGCGTCAAAGACTTCCTGACGGGTCACGGTGACCTGCATACCCATCTCCTTGCCCAGCGCAGTAAAGCGGTCGCGCACAGCGGCGGCCTCGGCAGTGGCCTTGCTCAGGTCCACCAGCATGATCATGCAGAACATATCCTGCATGATGGACTGGGAGACATCCTCGATGTTGATGTTCAGCTCGGCGCAGACCGCACTGACCTTGGCAACGACACCCACGGTGTCCCGTCCGATAACGGTGATAACAGCTTTCATAATATGACCCCCTCATAACACTGTCCGGCAGGTATGCGGGGGGCGGCGTCCTCGACGCCCCGCCCCATGTTCAGCCGGGTCAGAATTATTATAACAAAGTTTGCGGTAGGAGTAAAGAATATAACGGGAAGTAATACTTTTTAAGCCGCCCGCTTAAAACTCCGCCGAATGTTCCCCGGCGCGTACATCGTCCCGCTGCAGCTCGGCCAGCAGCTCGTCCTCGCCGCCCTGCAAAAGCAGCTTTTGGCTGTACTGCTCAAAGCGCTCGCAGTCGTTCTCGGCCAAAAACGGGGCCGAGTCGGGGCCAAGGGCCAGCTCGTTGACAAAGACGACCATCTCCTGCCCATCCTCAAACGCCTGCTCCATAAAGTCAAAGGCAAATTCCAGCGCGTTCGCAGCGGCGGAAACAGCCTCCTCGCGGCGCTGCACCTGACTGTTGAAGGCGCTGCGCACCGTGTCGAACGCATCGTCCGGGTCCAGCCCGTTGTCAAGCTGGCGGCCCCACGCTGTCAGCAGGGCAACGGTGCGGGTGCGGGCGGCGGCCTCATCGGGCAGCAGGCTGCCGGCACTCTTGTCAGCCTCCAGCCGCTCGCGGTAGCGGTCGCGCTGCTCGGCAAACAGGTCGGCGGGGTCTGCCCCGGTCTGCTGGCCCAGCGCCCGCTTAAAGCTGCGCAGCTGCTGGTAGCAGGCGTCCGTCACAGCACCGGCGGCGCGTGCGGCGGCAAAGCGGGTGTTCAGCCCCGCCAGCAGCAGGCTTACCAGACTGATGCGCTCATCGAAACCGGCGTCCATCGCGCGGGCAACCACGGCGTCAAACGGCTTGCCCTGCAGAATATCCTCGACACCGTAGTCCTGATGATATTTGCGGTACAGCACCCAGTAGGCGGCAAAATCCCGCGATACCTCGGGGTGGCGCAGGTATTGGGCAATCACGCCCTCGTCCACGGGCAGCCCCAGCGTGTCGGCTGCCTGCAGATAGGCAGACAGATCCTCCCAGCCGCGCGCGGTCACAAACTGCACGCCGTCCACATCGGTCTCGATCTTGTAAAAGTGCTGGGGGCGCAGCTCCAGATAGGCGGTCACGGCGGGGTGCAGCCGGTGGGCGCGGGCATAGTCCTGCCAGACGCTCAGCTTCGGCTCAATGTCGATGCGCCGCACACGGTCGAGCGTTACAAGGTCAAACTCCCGCACGCTCTTGTTGTACTCCGGCGGGTTGCCGGCGGCCACGATGACCCACCCCTCCGGCACGGCCTGATTGCCGAAGGTCTTGCACTGCAGGAACTGCAGCATTGTGGGGGCCAGTGTTTCGCTGACACAGTTGATCTCATCAATAAACAGGATGCCGTGCTGCTTGCCGGTGCGCTCCATTGCAGCGTACACGCTGGCAATGATCTCACTCATCGTGTACTCGGTCACGCTGCGGGTCTTGCCGCCGAAATTCCGCTCCCGGATAAAGGGCAGGCCGACAGCGCTCTGCCGTGTGTGGTGGGTGATGGTGTAGGCCACCAGTGCAATATCGCACTCCTGCGCGATCTGCTCCATGATCTGGGTCTTGCCGACACCCGGCGGGCCCATCAGCAGTATGGGGCGCTGCCGCACGGGCGGTATCAGCGGGCGGCCGGTGTCATCCGCTGCCAGATACGCCTGCACAGCGCGTTTGATTTCCTCTTTGGCGCGTTGAATATCCATAGTTCATCGTCCTTTCGGGTCGGTGTCGGGGGTAAACTCCTCCGGCTGCAAAACCAGGCGCATGGCCCAAGGGGGCACATCGGGCGGCGGGGTGCCGTCCTCCAAAAACAGAAAAGCAACCTCAAACGGCGGGCGCTTGGCCGGGTAGATGCCCTTGCCGTCGGTAAAATAAAGCACGCCCTGCAGGTCACGCAGCGACCCCTCGCGGCGCAGCGCGGCAATGCGGGCAAACGCGGGGCGGAAGTCCGTTCCGCCGCCGCCCACCAGCGTGAACCGGGCAGTGTAGCGGTCCAGCGCGTCCAGATCGGTGAGCCATGTTTCCTCGCGCACGGCGTTGTCCGCCTGCATGACAAGGATGCGGCATTTGCGGAAAAAGCTGTCCTGACTGGTCAGCAGGGCAAAGGTCTCTTTCAGGAAAGACTTTACCAGCTCACCGGCTGTGGACTCGCTGGTGTCCACAACAATGACGAAGTCGCGTATCTTTTTCACCTCGCGGCTTTCCAGCGGCTCAATCAGCGGCAGCTTGCCGTAGGTGCGCAGGCCGTAGCTGTAAAAGCCAAGGTCAAACTCATCGGGGTCAAGGTGCGCCTCCTCATGCCAGACGGCGAACCGGCGCAAAAAATCCTTGTAGGTGCGGCGGCTGCGCCCGGCCTGCAGCTGTGCCTGCAGTGCCTGGGCGGTGGTGTCCTGCCCGGCGCGGCGGCCGTTTTCCTCCATGCTTAGCTCTGTCTGGCGGCCCAGATCCTCCCACTGTCTGCCCTGCATCTGGGCGGCGGGGCTGTCAGGGTCGGCAGGCCACAGGCGGTGGCTGTCGGTATAAAATTCCCGCTGCCATTTGTTCAGGGTGTCGGCATCGGTTTTTGCCAGCGCGCGGTAGATCGGCCCGGCGGCCAAAAACCGGCATTGCGCGCGCAGCTGTGCATAGCACTGCTGCCGCACCCAGCCGACGGGGCGCTTTGCGGCGGGGGTGTTCAGGGCGTCCAGCGTGCTTTCCACCGCAATATCACAGGCGAGGCCCCACAGGTCGGGGTCGCGCTTATCCCGCAGCCAGAGATGGCGGAAGATGCAGTGGAACAGGCTGTGCAGGTAGGCGCGGGGCAAGTACCGCCGGTTTTTGCGGTAGGTGTCCAGCAGCCATGCGGTGGGGTAGTACAGCCGCCCGCCGTCCGTGGCAAAGCTGCCGCCGCCCTGCTGCGGGGCAGGGGGCAGCGCACCCAGCGCCGCAGTCAGGTAGCGCTGGTCCAGATACAGCTCACCGCGCAGCTGTTCCATCACCCGCCGCGCCATGGTCTGCTCCCACTCGGTCTGGGTCTGGATATGCTTGGACATTAAGACACCTTCTTTCACTGCTGAATGTAGGGGCCGGGCACTTCCCGCCGCCGCAAACCTCTGCGGCGGCCAGAGGGCTGGCCGCCCTACGACCCTACATAAAATCCGTGCGTAGGGCGGGGTGCCCTCACCCCGCCGCAGCTTACCGCCATATCCCGTTTCCCCATCGCCGCCCTGTAGGGGCCGGGCATGCCCGGCCCGCAGCTTACCGCCATATCCCTTTCACGGTCAATCCGTAGGGGAGGGATTCATCCCCGCCGACCCCTGCAACGGCGCTACAGGTCATCAAAGCTGTATGATTTTTTTGCTCGTTTGGCGCGGCCCAACAAAATCGCGGCCCCGGCGCTCCAACCGGCGCGGGCGCAGTAGGCGGCGGCCTCGGCGGTTGGCAGCCCTAAGCCGACCAGCAGCCGCAGGGCGGCCTCGTCCCGGGTGTCGATGGCAAGGCGGAACGCGGCCGCCGGGTGGGCACACAGGTAAAATTCATAGTCGGCGCGGGCTTGCCCGCCCAGCGCAAACGGCAGCACCAGCCGCCCCAGCGCCAGCCGGCAGAGCGCACCCTCGCCCTCGCCGACACAGGCCTGCGCAAAGGACGCATCGAACGCGGCGTAGTCCACCGCACCGGCCGCCGTAAAGCATTGCCGCATCCGGTAGCCCTCGCCCTCAATATTATGGTTGAAGATGTGCGCGGGCGTGTTCTCGTCAAGAAATTCGGAATATTCGGGGTAAAACAGCCGTGCGCCGTCAAATTCGGCGGTGATGTCGGCGCTGATGGCCCCCAGCAGCTTTTTCAGGCCGGTGGGGGCATCGGGTGCGGCGCGCAGGCACAGCCGCGCAAGGCTGCGGCAGTTCGTGAACAGGTCGCTGCCCAGCCCCTCGACCCCGGCCCCAAGGCTGAGGCGGCGCAGACGGCGGCAGTTGTAAAACGCCGCGCTGTGCAGGGTGCGCACTGTGTCGGGCAGGGTGACCTCCTCCACAAAATTGCCGGTGATCTCATGGGTGTCGGTCCCGCTGCGCCGCGCCCCGGCCTTGACCGGCTTGTCGGCAAAGCAGTACGGCCCGATCTCGGTGACAGGCAGACCCTCCACGGTTTCCGGCACGGCAGGGCAGGGGCTGTCCCCCAGCACCCGCAGCACCCGGGCCCCCGCAGCGCACGGCTCCCATACGATCGACATGAAATCACTCCTTTACAGGGCATTATAGCATAGAACCCCCTTAAACGCAAAAGAAAAACCACCGCCGCCGCGCAGAAACTGCGGCGGCGGTGGCTGGCACAAAAAAATCCCGCCACCGGGTAAGGGTGGCGGGGAAGATGGTGTGAGTTTAGGGGGTTGAGGGGGTACCGTCATCAATATGAACACAATTATACAAAGGCTTGCTGCTCTTTTCGACTTTATAGCTCCCCGTGCCGCTTGCCTCACTGTCCGCAGTATAAGTACAGGTATAAGTGCCGTTATCGTACTGCACTGTCTTTATATGGGCATTCCAAGTGATTTCCGCATAAAAGGTTGCCTTCGGATTGGAATCAAACACCTCTGCCAATTTCTTGATTTCGGTGATGCGTATTCCTTCTTTTCCTGTATTTCCCCCAAAGTCTGGATAGGTATACCAGTTATCTCGTGCATCATCAGCCAAATTATTAAGACTGCCATAGGTTTCGGACGCTACCGTCTGGACAGCCATAACGACCATGCGGGTCTCGGCAACAATCTTTTTCTCTTTTGCCTTGTCGATGTACCCTGTCAGCGCCGGAACCAGCAGGGCGGCCAGTATGGCCAGAATGACCAATACTACGATCAACTCAACAAGCGTAAAGCCTTTTTTGTTTTTTACTTTTGCAAACACACTATTTCCTCCGTTTTTCCGCGGGATTTTTCAGCGGACGGGTTATATATTGTTATTTTATAATATGTGTCATACTTTGTCAACCGTGCGGCGAAAACACAGCAGGTTATGTGCTGTTGCGGGTGTATGCAAGCCGTAACTTGGGCAGAGGGGGCTGGGAAAACTTCCCCCTCATCCGGCCCTGCGGGGCCACCTTCCCCCAAAGGGGGAAGGCTTGGAGAGCATAAAAAATCCCGCCACCGGATACGGTAGCGGGAGGAATATTAAATGTTAGCTTTTAATAGTGGCACTACCGGAGTTGTAGCCTTTAACCGTAAGAGAGAACTCGTTTTCAGTGGTCTTTTTATCTGTATCTGTATCTTTCAAATCCTTTACATCATACACATCATAGCTGCCGTTCGCATATACAACGCTATAAAGCTTATTAGTATAGATTGCCTTCTCTACCTTGCCGTCAGTAGTTAAGGTTGCAGTTGCGCCAACTTCATTACTGCTCATTTCTGCCAGTTTGATAGCCTCAGCAGCCGCAGCGTTCAGGGAATCAGCTGTTGCGGTAGACAGATTGTTGCCTGCGCCAGCCTTGCCGTACAGGGAAGATGCCTCGGTCTGCGCAGCCATAACCACCATGCGAGCCTCAACAATGACCTTTTCCTTGTTTGCCTTGTCAATATATCCGGTCAGAGCGGGAATGAGCAGGGCGGCCAGAATGGCCAGAATGACCAGAACGACAATCAGCTCCACCAGCGTGAAGCCCTTCTTGTTCTTAAGGTTGCGAATTTTCTCGAACATAATAAATCCTCCACAATTCATTTTTGGGGGCACTCCACCCCTCATTGTCTTACCTTTAGTTTACCACGGTATTTATTTTTTTCAATCGCTGCGGCAAAACAATGCAAAAAATGCACGAAATTTGCCGCAACCCTATAGCATTGTTGGGCGAAATAACAAGTTGCGGCGCCGCACAACGCTGTGCCGCTGCTTTTTTGTAAAAGGGCGCCCCGGCGCGGCTGAATTTTCGCATAGAATCGCATGTATATTGTCTGAATTGTTGCAAATTCACACAAAACCGTGCCCCGGCGCTGCGCGGCGGCTGGCTGAAACGCTGCAAGGCAGCGAAGGGACTGGAGTAAACATAACAGCCGACCTCTTTGTGAGGTCGGCTCAGTTTGTAGAAAAAGCCCTTTTTTGGGTAGAAATGTAGGGATGGGTCTTGACCCATCCGCACCGCTGGCCGCGCGCAGCGCATAAAATCGCGCCGAACGGCGCACTATTTCCCGATATATCGTACTATTGGCTAGACTGCACGGAACGGTCAAGACCGTTCCCTACAAACCCGCCGAAAGTTCGCAATCGTCCCGTTAGGTTTATCGACAGCCTGTTTGCTATGCGCCGCGCTCGGTCTGCAGCGTTTGGATAAACTGCACCGGGTCAATGATGCGGCTGCCATCCGTGCCGGTGGCGGCGGTGGAAAGCAAATACCGCATGATCTCATCGCCGGTCAGGGTGGGGTCCACCTGCCAGCCCAGGGCCATTACCCCGGCGCAGTAGGGGATGCCCCAGCTCAGGCCGCCGTGCCCATCGTGGGTGTAGCTGTACTGCCCGGCGGTGTATTCCTCGGCCACCGTGCGGTAGGAGCAGGGCAGCGCAAGGGTGTTGCTGCCGGTTTCTGCGCGCTCGTCACTGTCCGCAAAGCCGCTCCGGCAGGCGGCGGGGTTATCCCGGTCATTCCGGGCAAGGACGGCAGGGTAAGGTACAAGGCGGGTCTTTTCCACGCCTGCGCCCTCCACGGTCAGGACCAGAAGCCCGGCCTGCTCGGCCCGCGCCACGGCGGCATCCCAAAGGTCGGCGTTTTGGAACATCTCTGCGTTGCCCGGTGCGGCGGAAACCGAAACGACCCGGATCTTCTCGCCGTCTGGCAGTGCTTCGTTCTGCGCAACCACCCAGTCCAGCGCCTCGGCGGCATAGCGGCTGTCCATCAGCCAAGAGGGCCAGGCCGCATAGTAAAGGGTCGCATCCGGCGCAATGCCGATGGATTCGCCTGCGAACAGGCTGGCCACGGCCGGGCCGTGCATCGAGGCGGTCTCCCCCTCGCAGCCGGTATCATAGTAGGCGGCGATGCGCCCGGACAATTCGGGGTGGTCGGTCAGCAGCGGCTGGTCGATAATGGCGGCGCGCACGCCCTTGCCGGTGATGCCCTGCGCCTGCAGGTCGCGCACCCCCAGCCCGGGGTCCTTATCTTCCTCCAGAAGTGCGGCGGCCTCATCCTCGGCCCCCGCAAAGACGGTGCCGGTGTTGTAGGTGTAGGTATACAGGTCCTCGGCCGTGTATTCGCCCGGCTGGTAGGTCTGTTGGGCGTACTCGTCCAGCCAGGGCAGGTAGCGCAGGTCGCTGTACGGCGCAGCCGGTTCGGCGGGCGGGGCGGGAGTTTCGGCGGGTGTCGGCTCCGGCGCAGCGGTGGGCGCGGCGGCAGGGGCTGCGGACTCGGCAGTGCCGCAGGCCGTCAGCCACAGCGCCAGCAGGCAGAGCGGCAGCATTGCGGTGCGGTTCATGGTGTGACCTCCTTCTCTATATTTAGGCTATCAAAAAGCTTTCCCGGAAAATGCGTTGCTGCTCCGGGGTGGCGGGCGGCCATTGGCCGCCCCACAAGTTCTGTTTGTTGCAAAAAGCCCGGTCTGCCCCGGAAAGCGGGGGCAGATCGGGCTTTATTACAGGGCTTACAGCTTGAAGCTGTCCTTCAGCGTGACGATGCGGTTGTAGACGCCCTCGTGCTTGCTGTCCGGCGTAAAGTAGCCGTTGCGCACGAACTGGAAGCGGTCACCGGGCTTGGCGTCCTTCAGGCTTTCCTCCAGCTTGGCACCCTGCAGCACCTTGACGCTGTCGGGGTTCAGATAATCCTTGAAGTCGGCGTCATCGGGGATGCCGTTCATGTTGGCCTCGGTGAACAGCTTGTCGTACAGCTCGGCCTCGGCCTCGATGCAGTGGGCGCAGCTGACCCAGTGGATCGTGCCGCGCACCTTGCGGCCGTCGGCGGGGTTGCCGTTGCGGGTCTCAAGGTCGGCCTCGGCGTGGATGGCCACGACCTTGCCGTTCTCGTCCTTATCCACGCCGGTGCAGCGGACAAGATAGGCACCCATCAGGCGGACTTCGCTGCCAAGCGTCAGGCGCTTGAACTTCGGCGGCGGGACCTCAAAGAAGTCGCTGTTCTCGATCCACAGCTCCTTCGTGAAGGCGACCTTGCGGGTCGTCGGGTCGTTCGCATCGCGGTTCGGGTTGTTGGGCAGGTCAAAATACTCGCACTGGTCGGCGGGGTAGTTGTCGATGATGAGCTTGACAGGCTCCAGCACGGCCACACGGCGCTGGGCGTTCAGCTCCAGCTCGGCGCGCAGCACGGCCTCCAGCTGGCGCATGTCCACAAGGTTGTCCGCCTTGGAGATGCCGGCGTCCCTGACGAACTTGAAGATGCTGGTCGGCGTGTAGCCGCGGCGGCGCAGGCCGGACAGGGTGGGCATGCGGGGATCGTCCCAGCCGTCCACGATGTTCTTCTCGACCAGCTCGCGCAGGTAGCGCTTGCTCATGACGGTGTTTGTCACATTCAGGCGGGCAAACTCGCGCTGCTTCGGGAACTCTTTGCCGAACAGGTTCGTGATGACCCAGTCGTACAGCGGGCGGTGGTTCTCAAACTCAAGGCTGCACAGGCTGAAGGTGATGCCCTCGATGGCGTCCTGAATGGGGTGCGCAAAGTCGTACATCGGGTAGATGCACCACTTGTCGCCCTGACGGTGATGCGCAACATGCTTGATGCGGTAGATGGTCGGGTCGCGCATGTTCATGTTCGGGCTGGCGAGGTCGATCTTGGCGCGCAGCGTTTTTTCGCCGTCCGCAAACTCACCGGCGCGCATACGGCGGAACAGGTCAAGGTTTTCCTCGGGCGTGCGGTCGCGGTAGGGGCTGGGGCGGCTGGGCTTGCCGGCGTCGTTGCCGCGGTACTCCTGCATCTGCTCGCGGGTCAGGTCATCGACATAGGCCTTGCCCTCCTTGATGAGCTGCTCGGCGTATTCATAGCAGCGCTCAAAATAATCGCTGCCGTAGAAAATGCCGCCGTTGGGCTCGGCACCCAGCCACTTCAGGTCCTGCAGGATGCTCTGCACATACTCATCACCCTCGCGGGCAGGGTTCGTGTCGTCAAACCGCAGGTTGAACAGACCGCCGTAGTGCTTGGCGATCGTGTAGTTGATGAAGATCGCCTTGGCGGAGCCGATATGCAGGTAGCCGTTCGGCTCCGGCGGGAAACGGGTATGCACAACATCGACCTTGCCCTCGGCGAGGTCGGCGTCGATAATATCCGTCAAAAAGTTGGAAAATTTCTCTTCTGCCATGATTACACCCCAAAAATTGTAAGCGTCCCCCGCAGAACGGCGGCGCTTTTTATTTATTTTCTTATTATACAATGCCGGTTCCTATTTAGCAAGAGCCAAAAACTTGCTCTCACCTACTGTTATTTATAAAAGCTTTGTGCTATAATCAATACTGATTTACAATGCCCAGAGGGACGGCTGTCCCTACTACAAGCCTTAACAAGGAAAGGGGGCATCCCTATGCCGACCCCGAATGACCGCGGACCGCGCCGTCCGCGCACGAATACAAGCTATCACATGGAGGGGGACTGGGCCGTCCCCGACCGGGAGCAGGCAGCCCCGCCCCCGCAGCGCCGCACCCCCACGCAGGAGCAGCGCCGGGCCGCAGCCCGCCGCCGCAGAGAGCTGCGCCGCAGACGCCGCCGCCTTGCCTTTGCGGGGACGGTGTGCGGCATCCTTGTGCTGTCCGGTGTCATCACGGCGCTGCTGCCCAAGAGCGCCAAGGGTGAGCCGGAGACCCCCGCCGCCACGGCGGAGCCGAGCAGCACCCGGCTGGTGGCCCCCGTACCCTACGGCGGCACAGGGGAGAGCGGCACCGCTGCCCCGGCGCTGAACTGGGGCACCGTAGGCCCGCAGCGCCAGACGGCGGACGGCGGCTACACCTACACGGCGCTGCCGCAAAAGCCGGCCGCCCTGCCGGAGTTTGGCCGGGTGGATACCAGCTGGTTTGCGGACGCCGCATTTTTGGGCGATTCGCTGACGGCGGGCTTCTGCGTCAATGAGTACAATATTGATGTGGGCGGCGCGCTCGTCTGCGGGTATGAGGGCATCAGCCCCAACACCATCGTCAACCGCACGACCGTCTCAAGCCCCGACCGCGGCGAGGAGGTCCCGCTGGATGTGCTGACCGCCGCCCAGCCCGCCAAGCTGTATATCCTCATCGGCACAAACGCGCTGGTCCAGCCCGGCAATGATGACGGCTTTCTGGCCTACTACGGCAAAATGCTGGACGAGCTGCGCACGGCGCTGCCCAACACGGTATTCTATGTGCAGTCAGTCCTGTCCGCTACGCAGGAGAAGGTCGGCGACACGCTGCCCGGCCTTGCGCCTGACCGGCTGGCGGTCATCAACGCGGCCATCCAGCAGCTTTGTGCCGAGCGCGGCTGCTATTACCTTGACCTGAACGCCGAGTTTGCCGATGATGCAGGCTGCCTGATGACAGACTTTGCCCAGCCTGACGGCGTACACCTTACAGTGTCGGGCTACAGTCGGTGGGTCAGCTACCTCTGCACCCATCTGCCCTACAGCAAAAACAATCCCTATCAGGCCGGCAGCACCTACTATCTGAGCGAGGATATGAAAAACCTACTCAGCGATATTCCGTAAAGGAGCCACACATGCCAAACGACAACGAACATCCGCGCTACACCGACCCGGAGCATCCCTACTCCGGCAGCGGCCCGCGCTACCAGAACAACTACAACCGCAGTGAATACCACGCCGGGGACGGCCCGTTCCAGTTCCCGTGGTGGGCTATTGTCATCGGCTTTGTGGTATGGTGGCCGCTGGGATTCATCTTCATCGGGTTGAATACCGCCATGAAGAACGGCAAGCTCGGCGGCTTTGAAGAAAAGGCCCGGGTGCGCACACAGAGCTTTGGCCGTGTCAACACAACGCCGGTCTATGATGCCGAGGTGCGCCCCCTCAACGGCAGCGCCGACCCCGGCGCGCAGCCGGCTGCCAAAAGGCTGAAGGGTGCGGCGCTGGCCACCGGCCTGACGGTGGCGGGCGTGCTGCTGCTTCTCTGCGCGCTGGCGGCGCTGCCCAGCGCCATCTATTGGCTGCCCGAGGCCCTGACGGAGGGCGGCAGCTATTGGAGATGGCTGGTCGAGGATTCGATGCCGATGCTGATGTCGCTCACCGGCGGCATCGGCTGCCTGTTCGGCGGCTGCCACATCCGCACCTCCCGCCGGATGCGCCGCAAGATCGACAAGATCGTCGGCGATGCAAAGTATATGTACATTCAGGACATTGCCGATGCGCTGCCCTGCAGCTATGACAAGTGCTGCAAGCATCTGGAAAGCTGCATTGACGAGGGACTGTTCGGCCCCGATGCCTATCTGGACATGCACCGCAAATGTCTGGTGATCAGCCAGCGCCCGCCCGAGCCAACGCCCGCCCCCGCCCCGAAGCCCGAAAAGCAGCCCCAAAAGCAGACCGATATGCCCGAGCGGGACCAGTACCAGAAGATATTGGACGAGCTGCGCCGGGTCAATGACGCCATCCCCGATGAGGAGATGACTGACAAGATCAGTCGGCTGGAGGCGGTGTCCGCCAAGATCTTTGAGCAGGCCCGCACCGACCCCGACAAGCTGCCCCAGATGCGCAAATTCATGGACTATTACCTGCCCACCTCGCTCAAGCTGCTGAACACCTACGCCGAACTTGACCGGCAGGGCATTGAGGGGGACAACATCACCGAGTCGAAGCGCCGCATCGAGCTGACGATGGACACGCTGGTCAAGGCGTTTGAAAACCAGCTTGACCGCCTGTTTGCCAGCGATGCGCTGGATGTCAGCACCGACATTGATGTCATGCAGAACATGCTGCGCGCCGACGGCCTGACGGGAGATACGCCGTTTAAGTTGTAATTTTAAGGAGCCAATTACCCCATGTCGAAATCCACTCAGGGCCAGCTGCACAACAGCTGGCACAGCTTTTCCAAATACCGGCCGCTGATCCGCGAGCTGGTGACCCGTGACCTCAAGGTCAAATACCGCCGCAGCGTGCTGGGCTATGTGTGGAGCATCCTCAACCCGCTGCTTATGATGCTGCTGCAGACGCTTGTGTTCTCCTATATGTTCCGGTTCGACATCCCGAACTTCCCGCTGTACCTGATCTGCGGCAATACCCTGTTCAACTTTTTTAACGAAAGCACCAACATGGGCATGGGCAGCGTGCTGGGCAATGCGTCCCTGATCAAAAAGGTGTACATTCCCAAATTCATCTTCCCCATCAGCCGCGTCATGTCCAGCTTTGTCAACCTGCTGTTCAGCCTTGCGGCGATCGTGCTGGTCATGGTGATCACCCGCTCGCCGTTTTACTGGACGATCCTGCTCGTCTGGGCGCCGCTTTTGCTGCTGCTGGTGTTCTGCGCCGGCATGGCGGTGCTGCTCAGTGCGCTGGCGGTCTACTTCCGGGATCTGCAATACCTGTACGGCATCCTGACAATGGCATGGATGTACGCCACGCCGCTGTTTTACCCCATCTCGGCGCTGCCGCCGTTCATGGTGCCGGTCATCAAGCTCAACCCGCTGTACCATTATATCAACTGCATGCGGTGCCTCGTCATGTACGGCACGGTGCCCGGCCCCAACACATGGTTTGCCTGCATCGGCAGTGCGCTCGTCATGATGGGCGTGGGGCTTGCGGCCTTCCGCAAGCTGCAGCGCAATTTTATTCTGTATCTGTAAGGAGTTTCCCCCATGTCCATCATTCAGGTGGAGGATGTCTCGATGCGCTTTAACCTTGCGCAGGAGAAAACCGAGACCCTCAAGGAATATGCCGTCAAGCTGATGAAGCATCAGCTCTTTTTCAATGAGTTTTACGCGCTGCGGAATGTCTCGTTCCGCGTGGAGCCGGGCGAGTCGGTGGCGCTTATCGGCCGCAACGGCAGCGGCAAAAGCACGATGCTCAAGCTGATTGCGGGCGTTATGTACCCCACGACAGGCTCAGTCACCGTCAACGGTGAGATCGCGCCGCTTATCGAGCTGGGCGCGGGCTTTGATCTGGACCTGACCGCGCGGGAAAATGTCTTTTTGAACGGCGCGGTGCTGGGCCATGACCGCGCCTATATGCAAGAGCATTTCAACAGCATCATCGACTTTGCCGAGTTGTGGGATTTTGTCGATGTGCCGGTCAAAAACTATTCCAGCGGCATGATCGCGCGCCTTGGCTTTGCCATTGCGACCGAGGTTAAGGCCGACATTCTTGTCTGTGATGAGATTCTGTCGGTCGGCGACTTTATGTTCCAGCACAAATGCCATGAGCGGATGGAGCAGATGCTCTCCGGCGGTACAACGCTGCTTTTTGTGAGCCACAGCATCGAGCAGGTCAAGCAGCTCTGCAAGCGCGCCATCTGGATCGACCGCGGCCGCATCCGCGGTGATGGCCCGGCGGCGGAGGTCTGCGACGCCTATGTGGAGGCCATGCAGCGGGGCGAGTAAAGGCTTCCCCCAAGGGGGAAGGCATCCCAGCCCAAGTAAGCAACACAAAGGAGACCCCATGCTGACAAAAAAACAAAATGTTCTGCGGGAAATTCTGACCGTCGCGCTGCTGCTGGCAGCGGTGGCCCTGAGTGAATACTGGTTCTTCCAGCTGTGGCGTCTGGACTGGCACGCACCGATGCTTTACGGCGGCGACGGCATCTACTGGGTCGGGCAGGTGCAGCGCAGCTATGGCGAGCTGACCGGCTCGCTCGGCTGGCCGTTCTATGAGGTCGCGGGCAAGTATAACCCGAACTACGACCTGATCTATGACATTTTTGTCTGGTTCGTCGGCCTGTTCACAAAGGACACCGGCACGGTGTTCAACCTCTATGTGCTGGTCATCCCGTTTGCCAATGCTCTGGCGGCCTACGCGGTGTTCCGGGTGGTGGGGCTGCGGCGGTGGCTCAGCTTTGCGCTCGGTCTCACTTTCGGTATGACGCCCTATGTGCAGCAGCGGATGGCGGGCCATATGATGCTGGCCGCCTGCGAGTTCGTGCCGTTCTCAGTGCTGCTCTGCCTTTGGTGTGCCGAGGATTCCGCCTTCAACCGCCCGGGCAGGGGCTTTTTCAAGAACAAGCGCAACTGGCTGGCGCTGGCCATGGCGTGGGGCATTGCCAACAACGGCGCGGCCTACTACCCGTATTTCACCTGCTTTTTCCTCTGCGTCACGGCGCTCTGCCTGATGCTGCGGGAACGCAGCTGGCGCGTGGGCCTGCCCTGCCTTGTGACGATCGCCGAGATCGTCGGCTGGATGATCCCCGACTTCTTCCCGATGGTGCTGGGCATCCTCAACGGGCAGGGCAGCACGCTGACGAACGGTGTCTACCGCAGCCCGGTCGGTGCGGACATCTACAGCCTGCGCATCAGCTCGCTGCTGCTCTCACCCAACGGGTACGGCGTGCAGAAGCTTGCAAACTGGCTGGGGCGTTACTTCCGCATCCTGACCACTGATGAAGGCCCCATGTACAACGAGAACGCCTACGGCTACCTCGGCATTGTGGGTGTGCTGGGCTTTCTGGCGCTGCTTGTCCTGCTGCTGCGCAACTGGGACTGGCGGGCCGGCAAAACCGGGACGCCGCGCCTTGGCGACCGTCTTTGGCTGCTGAGCCGTCTGAATGTCATGGCGCTGCTGCTGGCGACCATTGCGGGCTTCGGCGGCATCATCGGCATCCTTGTGCGGTTCATCCGCGGTTATAACCGCATCAGCCCCTATATTGCGTTTTTTGCGCTGCTGGCCGTGGGCCTGACGGCGGAAAAGCTGCTGGCACAGCACACCGGCCGCCGCCGCGGGGCGCTGCTGGCTGCCGCGGTGCTGCTGCTGGGCTACGGCTACTGGGAGCAGCAGGGACTTTTTACCCCGGATTACGAAAAGGTCCAGCAGATCTGGTATCAGGACGCTGCCTTTATGGCGGAGGTCGAGGACGCAGCGGGGGAGGGTGCGATGCTCTTTACGCTGCCGTATATGAAAAATTTTGAGAACGGCTCGCTCAACAATATGTGGGACTACACGCTGCTGCGCGGCCCGCTGCACAGCAAAACCCTCAAATTCACCTACGGCGCGGGCTACGGCACCAAAAACGATCTCTGGTACAAGGAGACCAGCGCGCTAGAGCCTGAGGCGATGGTTGCCGAGCTGCGCGCACAGGGCATGACCGGCATCTATCTGGATCTGGACGGCTATGCCGTGGAGGACCAGCAGGCCACGCTGGCGGGGCTGACCGCCGCCGCAGGCTGCGAGCCGGGCGATGTCATCACAAGTGAGAGCGGGATGCTCTGCTACATTCCGCTCGGGCAGGAGTGACGGATGAAACTGCAAAAACTGACGGAAAAGCGATGGTTCTGGCCTGCCCTCTGCGCGGTGTCGGTCGTGTTCGGCTGGTGGTATCTCAGCATCACGACCTGCGCCCCGCTCGGCGGCGATGATGAGCTGATCAACCTGCAGAACTACTACTATATTACCCATACCTCCTTTGGGCAGAGCGTGCTGGATTACCTCGGCGATCTGTGGGTGCAGTTCACGCTGCAGAACGGGCGGTTCCGGCCGTTCTCCTCGCCGCCGGTGCGCGGGCTGACAAGCTGGTTTCTGGGGGATCTGGTCGGCTACCGCCTGTACATTCTGGCGTGGACCTACGCGGACATTGTGCTGACCGCATGGCTGGTAGGCAAGGCGTCCCGCAGCAAAAAGCTGGGCATTGCCTGCCTCTGCCTGCTGCCGATGATGTTCAGCGTCTGGCAGGACTCTACAGGCAACAGCCTGTATTCTTACGGTGCGCTGGTGCAAAGCACGCTGCTGCCCGCCCTTGTGGCAGGGCTGGCCGTGCTGCGCTGGCAGGACACCGGGCACAAGCGGTGGGCCGTGCTGGCAGGGTACTGCGCCTTCCAGTGCTGTGCCACCTTTGAGATCGGCTTTACCTATATCGTGCCGATCTTCGGCCTTGCGTGGCTGTACACCGATAAAGTCAAACCGGCGCTGCGGCTGGCGGTGCCGGTGTTCCTAGGCGAGTGTGTGACGCTGGCCTTTAACATGGGTGCGCGGCTGATGAACAGCCTGCGCGCCGCGGGCATCCTTGCGGGCGATGTGCAGGGCATCGACGGCATATCGCCGAACTTTGACATTCCTGCGCTGCTGCGCACCTGGCTGATGCAGATGTCGGCGGGCTTCCCGCTCAACGCGATGCTGGCGGGGCGCGTCCGCCCGGGCAGCATCCATCCGGCGGATGTCCTCTGCGGCGTTATGGTCGCAGGAGCCGCCGTGGCCGCGCTGGCCGCACTGGATACGCTGCCGAACAAAAAGCAGAACCTTTTGCTGTTCCTTACCGGCCTTGCCATGCTCTCCGCCCCGGCGCTGCTGATCGGGCTTTCGCCCAAATACCAGCAGCCCGGTCAGGTGGACTGGCGGCACGGCTACATCCCCCAGACGGTCGAAAGCTACGGCGTCGGCCTGATGGCGCTGGCTGTGCTGGTCGCGCTGCTGCGCTGGGCGCGCGGCAAGGCATGGTGGCCGAAGCGCCGCGCCGTGCTGTATGCCCTGCTGGCTGTCTGCATGGCGGGTTCGGTCGTCTGGCAGCGCGCCGCGACCCGCTCGGCCTATGAGGCGGGCGGCCGTGCCTACACGGTGTTTGGCGAGGGTGTCGCCGCCGGTCTGGCCGATGCCGCCGGCACCGACACGCCGGTCGTGACCGATTTCATGATCTGGGGCGGCCATCCCGTGGCGGAAAACGCCTTCTTCCTGCGGTATCACGATCAGAACGCCGATGCCCATGCGCTGCAGGTCTGGCGCACCGAGGAGCACGCCGACGATGAGGCGGTCTACCGGCTGGGCTTCACGCTGGGGCAGGACAAGCACTACGATATTGCGTGGTGCGGTCTGGGCTATGGCGCAAACCCCGATGCGCTGACCGATGTGACGGTCTGCCTGCCCGCCGGTACAGCGCAGTATGCCGTGCTGTACTACACAACGGCGGACGGTGAGCAGAAGCGCACCGAGGTCTACACCGACAAGGAAGCCACGCTGCTCACGCTGACCGGCGAGACGATCCTTGCCGACAGCATCCGGCTGGAATAAAACAGGGAGGTGCCGCCCTTGGCACAAAACAAAAAAAATCAGCTGCGCTGGTTCCTATGCCTCGCGGCGCTGGCGGTGTTCGGCGCGGCGATGGTCTGGCTGCATTACCAACAGCTGTGCAGCCCCGGCGGCGGCGATGACCCGTACACCTCCGATCTGGGGCAGCATCTGTACTTTGCGCAGCAGGGTATGATCTACTCCACCGTGTCGCTGCTCATCGGCCCGGCCTACAATGTCGCCGGGCGCATCGGCATTGCCGTGCTGTTGGCGGTGTTCCATCTGGCGGCGGTCGCGGTGTTTGCATGGGGGCTGCGGGCGGCCCTGCCGGAAAGCCCCCGCCCGGTGCGGCTGCTTGTCAGCCTTGCGGTAAATCTGGCCACGGCGGTCTGGATGCCCCGGGGCGGCTACTGGTATCAGGGCACGGTGGGCGGCACGATCTACCATAACACGACCTACATCATGCTGGCTCCCTTTGCGCTGCTGACGATGCTGGCGTTTTACCGCGTCTGGCCCACGGTGCGCGGCCGGCTGGATCTGCGCAGCTATGCGGTGTACACCGTGCTGCTGACGGTGGCCACCAGCTTTAAGGCCAACCTGATCTTTGCATTTGCCCCGGCGCTGCTGGTGCTTTTGATTGCGGATTTTGTGCACAGCAGCGCTAAAAACCTGAAAAACGAGATCCTTATGGGCTGCAGCGTTTTCCCCGGCGTAGCGCTCTGCTTTGTGCAGGCAAGGGTGCTGTTTGCGGCAGAGGATTCCGGCATCCGGCTTATTTTCACGGTGCCGTTTGACCATCACCGTATGCTGTGGGGCCCCTTCAACGAGGCCGGTGTGCTGGGGCTGGCCCGCTCGTTCGTCTTCGCGGCGGCTGTGGGGCTGCTGCTGGGCCGTGCGGCGTGGAAAAGCTTTCGCTACCGGTTCAGCCTGTTCACCTTTGGGGTCTCGATGGCCGAGGCCCTGCTGCTGGTCGAGAGCGGCGAGCGGCTCTACCATGCCAATCTCTGGTGGGGGCCGTTCATCTGCTTCTGGGCATTCTGGCTGGAATCGGTCAGCGTTTTCCTTGCGCAGTGCCGCGCCAAAGCACCGCGGTGGCGGCTGGCCCTCTGCGGGCTGGCGCTGGTCTGGCATCTGGCAAGCGGCATCTGTTTCCTTGTCATGCTGCTGTGCGGCGTGTCCTACAATGTGCCGATCCTGACCTATAATTTGTGGTAAGAAAAGAGCATGCCGCTGCGGCATGCTCTTTTGCGTATATGCGGTTCGGCGGGTTATTCCCCAAAATCCTCGGCGGCTTTTTTCATCATTTTGCGGATCGGCAGGTTGTACGGGCAGCGCGGCTCACAGGCACCGCACTGGATGCAGGCCCCGGCCTTGGTCTGCAGGGTGGCGTACCGCTCGCGGCCCCACTGCTGCAGGCCGTACCGGTTTAAGTACCCCTGAAACAGAAAGACGCTGGGGATCGAGATGCCCACCGTGCAGGGGGCGCAGTAGTTGCAGCGGCGGCAGAACTGGGTGCCCAGCGCATCGCGGACGGCCTGGCAGGCGGCCTCCTCCCCGGCGGTAAGCGGGGCAATGTTGGCCGCGCCCGCTGCATTGTTTTCCAGCTCCTCCACCGTTGCCATGCCCGGGATGGCAACCGTCACCGCCGGGTTGGACAGCACATACCGCAGCGCCAGACGGCCGTCCTCGATCGCACCGCCGGCCAGCGGCTTCATGTCGATGAACGCCTTGCCTGCTGCAGCGCAGCGGTCGATGAGCGCCTTGCCCTGCTGCTCCACGATGTTGTAGGGGAACATAATCGTCTCGATCTCGGGAATATCCAGCGCGGCCTCAAACACAGCGGCCAGATGCGCCGTGATGCCGATGTGCCCGACAACGCCGCGCGCCTTTGCCTCCAGCAGGGCCTCCATCGCGCCGCCGGGCGCAAGGATGGTCTTGAGCCCCTCCATGCTGGGGTTGTGGAACTGGAACACCTCGATGTGGTCGGTGCGCAGGTTCTTCAGGCTGGTGGCAAGCTCGGCCTCCATGTCGGCCTTTGTCAGGGCGCGGCATTTTGTGGCAAGGATAAAGTCATCCCGCAGGCCGGCCTCCTCGAGGGACTGGCCGATCCACGCCTCGCTGACTGTGTAGGCGCGCGCTGTGTCGATGTAATTGACGCCTGCCTTGTGGGAAGCAATCAGCAGCTCCCGCGTGCCGGGCTGGTCGATGCGCTGGATCGGGATGCCGCCGAACCCCAGACGGGAAATTTTCAGACCGGTCTGACCAAAGTTGACATATTGCATAGTGTGCTCCTTTTGCTCTGCTGCGGGGCGTCAAGGACGCCGCCCCCTACAAATTGTTCGTTACCCACATTATAGCAAATCCACCGTAAAAATCCAGCCCAAAGCCTTCCCCGGAGGGGGAAGGTGGCCCCGCAGGGCCGGATGAGGGGCGCGTTTGGCCACTATTGCCCGGTCAAAGGGTCGCTGCGGCAGGCTCTCCCCTCATCAGACCGCTTCGCGGCCAGCTTCTCCCCCAAGGGAGAAGCCTTTTTTCCGTTGACAAAACGGCCCCGCTGTACTACCATTAAACTGTATAAAAATAAGGTATAGGGGGTTCACGATGAAATACGGTTTTATCGGCTGCGGCAATATGGGAAGTGCCGTGGCGCGCGCAGTCTGCAAGGGCGCCGGGGCAGGGGATGTGCTGCTGGCCAACCGCACGCCCGCCAAGGCGGAGAAGCTGGCCGGTGAGCTGGGCTGCGCCTTCGGCACGAATGAGCAGGTCGCAGGCATCTGCGACTTTATCTTTCTGGGCGTCAAGCCCCAGATGATGGCCGACATGCTGGACGAGCTTTCTGCCACGCTGGAGTCCCGCGCCGAGAGCCGCCCCTTTGTGCTGGTCACGATGGCGGCCGGCCTCTCGATGCAGCAGATCCGGATGATGGCGGGCAGCGGCTATCCGATCATCCGCATGATGCCCAACACTCCCGTGGCGCTGGGCGATGGCATGATCCAGTACTGCTCCGATGATGTGGAGCCTGAAAAAATGGCTGAGTGGCTTGCCGCAATGGCCCCCGCCGGCCGTCTGGACGCCGTGCCCGAGAGCATGATGGACGCGGCCAGCGCCGTGTCCGGCTGCGGCCCCGCGTGGGCGTACCAGTTTATCGAGGCACTGGCTGACGGCGGCGTGGCTGCCGGTCTGCCCCGCGCCAAGGCGCAGGAGTATGCCGCCCAGATGCTGCTGGGCAGCGCCCGCATGGTGCTGGAGACCGGCAAGCACCCCGGCGAGCTGAAGGACGCCGTCTGCAGCCCCGGCGGCTCGACCATTCAGGGCGTGCGCCTGCTGGAGGAGCGCGCCTTCCGCGGGGCTGTCACGGATGCCGTGCTGGCAGCCTATGAGAAAACAAAGGATCTGGGAAAGAAATAAGGCAGTAGGGAAAGAGAAAATTTATGCGTATCGTCGTTAAAGTGGGCACAAGCACGCTGGCACACCCCGGCGGGCTGCTCAACATCCGCCATACCGAGGATCTTGTCAAGGTGTGGAGCGATATTCAGAACGCCGGTCACCAGCTGATCGTGGTATCCTCGGCGGCGACCGGGCTGGGTGTCGGCAAGCTGCAGATCGAAAAGCCGTCCGACATCACGACCAAGCAGGCGGCGGCCGCTGTGGGCCAGTGCGAGCTGATGTACACCTATGACCGGCTGTTCGGCCAGTACAACCATACCGTGGCCCAGATGCTGCTGACATGGGAGGATTTCGACCATGAGCAGCGCCGCCGCAACCTGCAGAACACGCTGGAGCGGCTGCTGCAGCTGCGTGCTATCCCCATCATCAACGAAAATGACCCGGTCGCCTGCGAGGAATACTCTCTGGGTGACAATGACACGCTGGCCGCGCTGGTGGCCACCTGCATCCACGCCGATCTGGTCGTGCTGCTGTCCGACATTGACGGGCTGTACACCGCCGACCCGCACACCCACCCCGAGGCCGAGCTGATCCCGGTGGTTGAGGAGATCACGCCGGAGATCGAGCTGCTGGCGGGCGGCGCAGGCTCCTCGCTGGGCACCGGCGGTATGCTGACAAAGGTGACGGCCGCCAAGCGTGCGACCGCTGCGGGCGTGGATATGATCATCACCAACGGCGCCCACGCCGAGGTGCTCTACGATATTGTGGAGGGCAAGCCTGTGGGCACCCGCTTTGTGGGCCGTAAAGCATAAGGGAGGTCTGACCCCATGACTACACAGGAAATTCTGCAGGCTGCGCAGGCAGCCCGTATGCCGCTGGCGCTGGCCGATACCGACACAAAAAATGCCGCGCTGGAGGCAATGGCGGTCGCGCTGATCGCCGCATCGGACACGATTCTGGCAGCCAACCGGCAGGATGTAGAAAACGCCCGGGGCCGGGTCAGTGATGTGATGCTGGACCGTCTGGCCCTGACCCGCAGCCGCCTGACCGACATGGCCAAGGGGATGCGGGAGGTCGCGGCGCTGCCGGACCCGGTGGGCGATGTGCTGCGCAAAATTGTGCGTCCCAACGGCCTTGTCATTGAAAAGACCGCTGTGCCGATGGGTGTCATCGCCATCATCTATGAGAGCCGCCCCAATGTCACCAGCGATGCCGCCGCGCTTGCCCTCAAGGCAGGCAGCGCCTGCGTGCTGCGCTGCGGCCGCGATGCATGGGCCAGCTGCCACGCTATTGTGGAGGCACTGCGCGCGGGGCTGCGCAAGGCCCGCCTGCCGGAGTGCGCTGTGAGCCTGCTGTCGGATACATCCCACGCCAGCGCCAACGAGCTGATGACCGCCGACGGGCTGGTGGATCTGTTGATCCCCCGCGGCGGCGCCGGGCTGATCCGCGCCTGTGTCGAGAACGCCACCGTGCCCTGCATCCAGACCGGCACCGGCATCTGCCATGTCTATGTGGACAAGGCTGCCGACCTTGCGATGGCGGTCAATATTGTAGAGAACGCCAAGACGAGCCGCCCCAGCGTCTGCAACGCCGAGGAGGCGCTGCTGGTACACCGGGATGTGGCGGCCGAGTTTCTGCCGATGGTTGCGCAGCGCCTTGTCGCGGACCGCATTGCGGCGGGGCTGACCCCGGTGGAGCTGCATCTGGACGCGCAGGCCGCCGCCATCATCGACGGCGTACCCGCTGCGGCCGAGGATTTTGACACCGAGTATCTCGACTACAAGCTGAGCGTGGCGGTCGTGGAGGATGTCAATGCAGCGATCGCCCACATTGCCAGACACTCCACCCACCACAGTGAGGCCATCATCACGGCCGATGCCGCCGCAGCCCAGCGGTTCACGGCCTGTGTGGACAGCGCGGCGGTCTATGTCAACGCCAGCACCCGCTTTACCGACGGCGGAGAGTTCGGCCTCGGCTGCGAGATGGGCATCAGCACCCAGAAGCTCCACGCCCGCGGCCCCATGGGTCTGGCGGAGCTGTGTACCTACAAGTACATCATCCGCGGCAGCGGCCAGATCCGCGGCGGTGCAAGCGCCAAGATGAGCTGCTATACAAAATAAAAGCGTAACAACAAAAAAGCCTGCGTCTTATTGCAAAACGCAGGCTTTTTGTTATCCGATGTTCATATCCACGGGCTTGGAGATGCCGTTGACGCGGCCGGAGCCGGTGTACTGCCAGATGTTGTACTTGTAGCTGAAGCTCAGCTTGTCGCGGTACTGGGCGATCCAGATGTTGTACTTGCTGATGTTCGCAAAATTCAATGCGTTGTAGAACCAGCTTGCGTAGGAGTAGACGCCGGCGCTGTAGCCTGCGCCGCGGATCGTCTCGCAGAAGGCGACCGCACAGGCGGTGCGCTCAGCCGCGCTCAGCGCGTTGGCACGGCCGCCGCTCACGCTTTCGGTGTCGTAATAGACGCCGAGCGGCAGGCTGTAGCCGCTGACAAGGCTCAGCACCATGCTGGCCTCCTCAACGGCCTCCTGCTCATTGACGGCCTGACTGTAGAAGTAGACGCCGACCTTGAGCCCGGCGCTGATGGCGCCCTGAATGTTGCGGCGGTAGGTCGAATCCTCAACCAGTGCGCCGCTGCCGTAGCCGCGGTAGCCGCAGCGGATGATGGCGAAGGTGATGCCGTCATTTTTGACGGCATTCCAGTCGATGCTGCCTTGGAACTTCGAGACATCAATGCCGCGCGCCGTGCGGTTCAGCGCGCCGTCCGCACCGAAGGTGTAGATATTGCCCTGAATGACCTGCTGGCCGGTGACCGGCTGGTGGGTCGCGGGATCATAATAGTAGGTAACACCGTCTATATCCTGCCAGCCGGTGTACTCATACTGGGTGGTGTCGGTGCTTGTCACGGCAAAGCCGTACCCGGCCAGATCCTTGGCCTCAATGTCGCTGGGCCAGCCGGCGGTGGGGTCAACGGGGGTCGGCGCTGCGGTCGGCTCCGGCGTGGGAGTGACAGTCGGAGCCGGAGTCGCGGTCGGCTCCGGGGTGGGGGTGACAGTCGGCTCCGGGGTCGGTTCGGGCGTGGCAGTCGGCTCATTGCTCGGCTCCGGAGTGGGCTCGGGGGTCGCAGTCGGCTCGGTGGTCGTTTCGGTGGTCGGCTCCGGGGTCGTTTCGGCGGCGGGGGTTGTGGTGGCGCTCTCGTTCAGGGCCGTGCTCTCACTGGGGGCGTCCTCGCGGTGGACCCACGCCATGCGGTGGCTGGCGGCGCCCAGCAGCGTGATGGAATCCCTTGCGCCTGCTGCCCAGGCGGCGGTGTTGCTGTTTGCGGCGTAGCTTGTGTCGCGGGTCGCGCCGATAAGCTCCTTGGTGCCGTCCCGGTAGACGGGCCAGTAGGGGGCTTCGCTGCCGTTCGCCAGCAGCAGATGTCCGCTGCTGCTCAGCTTTGCGGTGTAGGTGGTCTTGGTGCCGATCTCCGTCCGGGCGCTGTCGGCGTAGGTGACGGTGTCGGTCACCTCGTTGGCGATGGGGGCCGACCCGGCGTTGCTGACGCCGGAGTCCTCGGCGCTCTCGTTGACCTGACTGGCCTGAACGATCTTCTCCTTGACGGCCTGCACATCGGCCTTGTAGACGACCTTCTCCTTGACGGTCACGGTCTGCGCCTCAGGCATTATGTACCCCTCAATGGGCTGCACTGCCACGGTGTAGTCACCGGGGGTCACATCCTCGGCCAGCGCTGTGCCGGTCTCGGTGTCCAGCGGGTAGTCGGTGGACTGACCCTTGGCATCGGTCAGGGTGACGGTGGCCTCCACGCCCAGCAGCGGGGTTTTGCCCGGTTCTTCTTCCGTGTCCGGAGCGTCCGTGTCGGGGGCGGCGGTCTGTGCGGGGGCAGCCTCATCGGTGACCGGCTCGACAAACAGCGTCACGCCGACATCCTGCTGGATCACGCTGGTCTCAAGCGTCAGCGGCTTGTCCGGCTCCGGGGTCGGGCTTGGCGAGGGGGAGGGGGTCGGCGTGGCCGCAGCCTCGGGCGTGGCGGTCACAATGGGGGCCGGGCTTGGCTCGGGGGCGGTGAACGGCGTAAAGCCTGCGGCAAATGCGCCCAGACCGATGCTGGCCGCAAGCGCCACTGCCGTGCCGCCGGCCGCCAGCTTGTACAGCGGCAGCCGCACAAAGGTGCTGCCGGAGAAATACCGCATGGGGTTCTTTTTATTAAACATTCCTGTTCCTCACAGTGGTCATCGTGGTATGGCCGCATCCAGCGGCGCTGTTTTTGGATAAAACTTTACATATTGCATCATACCATGAAAAATCCCCCCGCCGCAAGGGGGCAGAGGGAAAAAGCTGCACAGAAAAACGCCGAAATTTTCCACGGAGAAGCGGCACGAATGTTGAAAATGTGACACGCCGGAAACATTTCTTCAGGCATATTGCGGTTGGGGCGCCGGTCAGTCACCAGCGGTTGTGTTGGGCAAAAATTCTTCGACCAGCAGGTCCACACAGGCACCGTAGCTGCGCATGCCCAGCGTCTGGCCGTAGCCCTGCAAAAAGGTGGTGTATACCTTTTCGCCGGTCTCGCGCACGGGACCCTCCCACTGCTTCCAGTAGGCGTTGTTGGCGGCAAGGTCTGCTTGGGCCTCGGCGCACAAAAGGCGGTAGCTCTCAGCGGCGCGCGCCGGGTCGGCCGTGTAGAGCGCGTTGGACAGATGCAGATAGCCGAACAGCCACCCGGAATACCGGTACGCGGCCCTGCCGCTGGCGGTGGCCGCCATCACGCCGACAAAATTTGCCTCCTGCTCGGGCGCGACACCGCGCTGATGCGCCAGCTCATGGGCAATCGTCACCGGCAGAAAGACCGCCGGGCAATCGACATTCAGTGTGCTTTCGCCGACCAGCGGACAGAGGTAGCCGGTGAAGCCCCACGCGCTCATCAGCTTGGAGTAGACAGCAGGCTTGGGGCGGCGCTCCGGCCCGGAGAGAAAGGGCCAGCGCTCCGTCAGCGGGTCATACAGGCCGCTGCAGCCGGCAAAAATTTCGGTCTTGTCAACGGCAAACAGGCCGTTTGCGTCCCGCTCGGTCAAGGGGGCCGTTTCGTTGACCCTTTCGGCAAACCAGTCGGTCACGGCGGCCAGTGCCTCGGTGCTGACGGGCGGCGCGGTCATACCGGCCTTCTCGGCAAAGCCGGTGCCGTAGTACTGGGTGCCCCACAGGGCGCAGACCCCGGCATAGCCCCAGACCAGCAGCACAGCGGTGTGCAGCGCCCAGTCGGCCAGCCTGCGGCGGCGCACCGCCCGCACCAGCAGGGCCAGCGCACCGAGGCAGAGCACCGTGGCGCCCAGCTCGCAGGCGCTGAAGGGCAGCGGGTCCACCGCAAACGAGATGCCCCGCTTGACGGGCATCGAAATATGCGCAAGCCAAAAGTCCATGGCAGTGCGGCTGCTGCGCGCCGCCGCAAATACCCCCAGTGCCGCGCCGCCGCCCGCCAGCGCGGCCAGCCCGCCCCGGTGGGCGCGGCACCAGCCAGAAAGTTTTTTCATAAGGCAAAGCTCCCGTTGGTTTTTGTACCATTATACAAAGAACCGGGTCCCGCTGTCAAAAAACGCGCATTGCCGTTTTGCAGAGGGCAGACATATCTTTTTCTTGCCCTATTGCCCAAAAAGCGGTATAATACAATAGAATATTTGTAAAATTGTGTCCGCCGGGCTGTCCGGCCGGACTGCTATAGTATGGAGGCATTTGCTATGTCTGGATTTATCCCGCTTTCTGTCCCGAATTTCGGCGCGCGTGAGGCCGAGCTCGCCGGGCTGGCCATCACTTCCGGCTGGGTATCGACCAGCGGCGGCAAGGTCACCGAGTTTGAGGAAAAGCTCGCCGCCTATGTGGGTATGCCCCGCGCCGTGGCCTGCAACGCCGGTACCAGCGCGCTGCATCTGGCAGCCATGGCCGCCGGCATTACCCGCGGGGACGAGGTCATCGTCCCGACGCTGACTTTTATCGCCGCCGTCAACCCGCTGACCCGCTACCTTGGCGCGGAGCCGGTGTTCATCGGCTGCGATGACTCGCTCTGCATCGACCCCGACGCCGTGGAGCACTTCTGCGCGGAGCACTGCACGCTGCGGGACGGCAAGCTGTACAATAAAAAGACCGGCGCACATGTCAAGGCGCTGGAGGTCGTGCATGTCTTTGGCAATATGGCCGACATGCCCCGCCTGATGGCCATTGCCGAGCGGTACGGCCTTATTGTGATTGAGGACGCGACCGAGGCCCTCGGCACCCGCTGCACCAACGGCCCCTATGCGGGCCGGTTTGCAGGCACCATCGGCGACATCGGCTGCTACAGCTTCAACGGCAACAAGATCATCACGACCGGCGCGGGCGGCGCAGTGGTATCCAACCACGCCGACTGGGCCGAGCATGCCAAGCACCTCTCCACCCAGGCCAAGGCCGATATGCTGCAGTTCCTGCACGATGAGGTCGGCTACAACTACCGCATGACCAATGTGCAGGCCAGCCTCGGCATTGCCCAGCTGGAGCGGCTTGAGGGATTCATCGCCCACAAAAAAGCGCTGTATGACCGCTATGTGGCGGCGCTGGACGGCGTCAAGGGGCTGCGCATCCTGCCCTTCCGGGAGGAGGCATGCCGCTCCAACCACTGGTTCTTCAGCCTGTATGTGAAGGAGGCCGGTCTTGACCGCGACACCGTGATTGAAAAGCTGCAGGCACAGCAGATCCAGACCCGCCCGGTGTGGGCGCTCATCCATGAGCAGGCCGATTACCCCCGCAACGAGGCCTACGGTCTGGACAAGGCGCTGGACTACCGCAAGTATATTGTCAACCTGCCCTGCTCGACCAATCTGAGCATGGAGGACTGCGACCGCGTGATCGAAGCGGTGCTGGGGCTGTAAAAGGCTTCCCCCGAGGGGGAAGCTGTCCGCGAAGCGGACTGATGAGGGGCGGACTTTCCGCAGCAGTCCGTGAACGGGCAACCACGGAAGCGCCGCCCCTCATCCGGCGCTTGCGCGCCACCTTCCCCCTCGGGGGAAGGCTTTACTAAACATCAAAGGGGGAGCACCCTTGATAAAAGTTGAAGAACTCTTTATTGAACCGACCGCCACGGTGCTGGAAACACTGCGCAAGCTGGACGAGACCGGCCAGCGCATTCTGTTCATCGCGCCGGAGGGCAAGCTGAAGGCCGTCATCACCGATGGCGACATCCGCAAGTTTTTCCTGCGGGGCGGCACGCCCGACCAGACCATTGACAACGCGGCGAACTACCACCCGCTCAGCGTCCCGGTGGCAGAGCGCGGCAAGGCGCGCGGCATCCTGCAGAAATACTGCATTGACGCGCTGCCGGTGCTGAACAAGCGCGGCATCATCACCGATATTATCTTTGCCCATGGGCTTGATGTGGACAACCGCAAGCAGGTCGATATCCCCGTTGTCATGATGGCGGGCGGCCTGGGCACCCGGCTGTACCCCTACACCAAGATCCTGCCCAAGCCGCTGATCCCGGTGGGGGAGCAGCCCATCGCCGAGATGATCATGGACCGGTTCCGGGATTTTGGCTGCCATGATTTTACGATGATCGTCAACTACAAAAAGGGGATGATCAAGTCCTATTTCAACGAGCTGGAAAAGGACTACCATGTCGATTTCGCCGATGAGGATGTCTTTATGGGCACCGGCGGCGGGCTTTGCCTGCTGAAAGGAAAAATCGGTACGCCGTTCTTTTTTACAAACTGCGACACGCTGCTGGATGTGGACTTCGGCGATATTTATGAGTATCACCGCTCCCACGGCAACCTTGTCACGATGATCTGCGCCTTCAAGCACTACACGGTGCCCTACGGCGTGGTGGAACTGGGCGAGGACGGCGGCATCGCCGCCATGCGCGAAAAGCCCGAGCTGGATTTCCTGACGAACACCGGCGTCTATGTCGTGGAGCCCCGCGTTGTTGAGGAGATGCGCGACGGTGAGTTCATCGGCTTCCCCGATGTGATCGAGCGGTACCGCCGCGCCGGTGAAAAGGTCGGCGTCTATCCCATCAGCGAGAGCAGCTGGATGGATATGGGCCAGCTGGAGGAGCTGGAAAAGATGCGCAGAAAGCTGGAGAATCAGCAGTAAATAAAAGCCTTCCCCTTTGGGGGAAGGTGGCGCGCAGCGCCGGATGAGGGGCAGCCTGCCGGAAGGCCCCCCTCATCAGTCTGCTTTGCAGACAGCTTCTCCCCAAGGGGAGAAGCCACAGCGGAAGGAGTTTTAAAATGCCTGTAACGATCATTGCGGAGGCCGGGGTCAACCATAACGGCAGCCTTGAGATGGCCAAGAAGATGGCTCGCGTGGCCAAGGCGTGCGGCGCGGATATTGTAAAATACCAGACCGCCGTGCCGGAGCTGGTTGTGAGTAAGTTTGCCCAAAAGGCAGAGTACCAGAAGCAGACCACCGATGCCGCCGAGAGCCAGCTGGAGATGATCCGCCGGCTGCATTTCTCATTCGATGCCCACCGGGAGCTGAAGGAATACTGCGACTCCATCGGCATCCAGTATCTCTCGGCGCCGTTCGATCTGCCCAGCGTCCGGTTCCTCGGCACGCTGGGGCTGCCGTTGCTCAAGATCCCCTCGGGCGAGATCACGAACCTGCCGTATCTGGAGGCAATGGCTGCGCTGAAAACGCCGGTCCTGCTCTCCACCGGCATGAGCAGCCTTGACGAGATCACCGATGCACTTGGCGTGCTGGATGACGGCGGCTGCCCGGAGGTCACGATCCTGCACTGCAACACCCAATATCCCACCCCGTATGAGGACGCCAACCTGACCGCGATGATCGAGCTGTATGAGCAGTTCGGCCTGCCGGTCGGCCTGTCCGATCACACCCCCGGGTGGGAGTGCGATGTGGCCGCCGCCGTGCTGGGCGCGCAGGTCATTGAAAAGCACTTCACGCTCGATAAATCCCTGCCCGGCCCTGACCAGAAGGCCAGCCTCGACCCCGCCGAGTTCAAGGCGATGGTCGAGGCCGTGCGCCATGTCGAGGCGGCGCTCGGGGACGGCCACAAGCACCTGACCGCCAGCGAGGCCCCCAACAAGGCCATTGCCCGCAAGAGCATCGTGGCCGCACGGCAGATTCAGGCAGGCGAGGTCTTTACCGAGGAAAACCTTACCACCAAGCGCCCCGGTGACGGTATCTCCCCCATACGCTGGCATGAGATTTTGGGCCAAACCGCAAAACGCGATTTTGCGGAGGATGAAAAAATAGAGGTTTGATGCAGCGCCGTTCGGGCGGGTGAATCCCTTTCCCGCAGATAACATAAGCGGGGCTTGCAGCGGCGAAAAAAATACGGGCAGTCCCCCGAGGAAGTGAGATTTCTATGCGCACCATCTGCGTCGTCACCGCCACGCGGGCGGAATACGGTTTGCTGCGGCCGGTCGTACAAAGGGTCGCAGCGTCCGATGCGTTGGCATTGCAGCTTGTCGTGACCGGTGCGCACCTCTGCCCGCGTCTGGGCGAGACTGTGCAGGAGATTGAGCGGGACGGCTTTCCCATTGCGGCAAGGCTCCCCATCTTCACCGAGGACGCCGGGGAGCCTGTTGCAAAAACCATCGCCCGCACATTGACCGTCTTTGATGATTACTTTGCCGCTCACCGGCCCGATGCGGTGCTGCTGCTGGGCGACCGGTTTGAAATTTTCGCCGTGGCGGCTGCAGCCGCTGCGCGGCATATCCCGATCGCCCATATCTCGGGCGGGGATGTTACGCTGGGCGCGGCCGATGAATACTACCGCCACTGCATCTCCAAGATGGCGGCGGTGCATTTTCCGTCCTGCGCCGACAGCGCTGCGCGGCTTGTCCGCATGGGCGAGGCCCCCGGCACGGTGTTCTGCGTAGGCGGGCTGGGGGATGAAAATATCCGCACAATGCCCAAAATGAGCCGCCGGGAATTGTGCGATTCGACAGGACTTCCCCTGATGCAGCCCTTTGCGCTTGTGACCTACCACCCCGAGACCGCCCCCGATGCGGGCAGCCCGGCGGTGCAGGTGCAGGCCCTGTGCGCGGCTATGGCCGCTGTGGACGGTGTGTTCTGGCTTATCACCGGCTCCAACGCCGATGCAGGCGGCGAGGTCTGCACCCGCATGATGCAGGATTTCGCCGCTGCCCACCCGGACCGCGCCGGCTTTGTGCAGAGCCTTGGCCTCAAGCGCTATCTCTCTGCGATGGAGTACGCCGCGCTGGTCGCGGGCAATTCCTCCTCGGGCGTGGTCGAAACGCCGACCTTCCGGGTGCCGACCGTCAATATCGGCAGGCGGCAGGCGGGGCGCGCCGTCTGCGCCAATGTGCTTTGCTGCGATGCTGACCGCGCGGCCATCGAGGCTGCGCTGCGCAAGGCTCTGTCGCCGGAATTTGCGCCGGTGGCGGCCAGCGCCGTCAGCCCCTACAACGGCGGCGACACAAGCGAAAAGATCTGCACGGTGCTGCAGAATTTTGACTTTGCAGGACCCAAGATATTCTATGACGGCCCTGTGCCTGAATTTGACCCCCAAAGGAGCGTTTTGGTATGAAACTTCTCATCGTTGGCTTAGGCAGCATGGGCAAACGCCGCGCCCGGCTGGCCAAGGGCATTGATGCCGCCATACAGATTGTCGGCGTTGACACAGCCGAGGGCCGCCGCGCCGAGGCAAAGCAGCTGGCGCTGGCGGACGAGGCCTACCCGTCAATCGCCGAGGCTGTGGCCGCCGCGCACCCGGACGCCGCGCTGGTCTGCACGGCGCCGCTGTCCCACGCTGCCGTCATCGGCGAGCTGCTGGACAACGGCCTGCCGGTCTTTACCGAGCTGAACCTTGTCCGGGACGGCTACGCCGAGAATATGGCCAAGGCTGCCGATAAGCAGCTGCCGCTCTTCCTCTCCTCCACCATGCTCTACCGGCGCGAGACGCAGTATATCAAGCAGCAGGTCGCAGCGTTCGGCAAGCCGGTGCATTATATCTATCACATCGGGCAGTATCTGCCAGACTGGCACCCGTGGGAGAACTATAAGAATTTCTTTGTCGGCAACGCCCGCACCGGCGGCGTGCGCGAGATTTTCGGTATTGATCTGCCATGGCTGCTCGATGCCTTCGGCGATGTGGAGTCAGTCACGGTGCAGAAGGACACGATCAGCGATCTCGGTCTGCCGTACCCTGACTGCGTGACCCTGTTGCTGCGCCACAAGGGCGGCGCGCAGGGCGTGCTGGCGGCCGATGTTGTCAGCCGCAAGGCCGTGCGCAGCTTTGAGTGCTTCGGTGACGGCATCCACCTTTTCTGGGATGGCAACCCCAAGGCGCTGTATGAGTTCCGCGATGGGGACAAGCAGCCGGTGGATACCTATGCCAGCTTTGAGCATGACAGCCGCTACAGCGACAACATTGTGGAGAACGCCTATGTGGACGAGCTGACGAACTTCTTCGCCGTGCTGAAGGGCGAGGAGCAGCCCCGCTGGAGCTTTGAGAAGGACCTGAAAGCGATTGAGCTGATGGACAAAATTGAAAATTCGTAAGCTTTTTTCCTATCAAAACTGCTTTTTGCCTTGCTGAGACTGTAGGGGCGAACATTGTTCGCCCGTCCACTGTGCGGCGGCTGCCGGGTTCCCGGAGCGATGCAGGCATCGCCCCCTGTGCGTAGGGGCGGATTCCATATCCGCCCGGGCACTTTGCCTTTGCCGCACACGCCCTCGGGCGAACGATGTTCGCCCCTACAAGCCTTCCGTAAACTTACCATAAAAAGGGGACACCTATGCGTACCGTTACCGCGCTGTTCGTGGGGCTTGGCTCCATCGGGACGCGCCATTTGAAAAACCTTGCCAACCTCTGCGCAGACCGGGGCTGGACCCTGCAGGCCGATGCGCTGCGCAGTGACCTGACCCGCCCGCTGCGCCCCGGCGCGGCGGAGCTGCTGCACGCCCAATACACCGACCCGGCCGCCGCCCCGGCACACTATGATATGGTGTTCATCACGAACCCCACCAGCCTGCACGCCGAGGCGCTGCGGCAGGTCAGGGGCCGCGGCGAGGCGCTGTTTATCGAAAAACCGATCTTCTCGGCTGAGCAGACCGGCCTTGCGCTGGCGGATTACCTACCCGCCGGTCAGAAGGCCTATGTGGCCGCGCCCATGCGGTGGTGCGGCGTGATGCTGGCGCTGAAGGAGCTGCTGCCCACCCTGCACCCCTACTGCGCGCGGGTCATCTGCTCAAGCTATCTGCCCGACTGGCGGCCCGGCGTGGACTACCGCACGGTCTACAGTGCCCGCAAGGCGCTGGGCGGCGGCGTCACCATCGACCTGATCCATGAGTGGGATTATCTGGTCGAGCTTTTCGGCGTGCCGGAAAAGCTGTACAATTTCAAGGGGACCTACTCCGAGCTGGAGATCGACTCCGACGATCTTTCTGTTTACATCGCAAAATATCCCACGCTGCTGGCGGAGGTGCATCTGGACTACTTCGGCCGCGGCTACCGGCGCAGCATCGAGCTTTTCTGCCGGGACGGCAGCTATCTGGCCGATTTCGGCAAGGGCACGCTGACCCTGCCGGACGGTACGGTGCAGCACTATGAGGAGGATGTGAACCGCCGCTATGAGCGGGAGATGGAGTATTTTGTTGACTACGCACTGACCGGCTGCGGCGAAAGCTGCAACCCGCCCGCACTGGCACTGAAGGTGCTGAAACTGACTTTGGGGGAGAATGTACAATGAATCGTCTGCTCATTACCATTTGCGGCCGTGCCGGCAGCAAGGGCTTCAAGAACAAAAACCTGAAAAATTTCTGCGGTAAGCCGCTGGTTTACTACTCGCTCGGCGCCGCAGAGCTTTTCATCCAAAAGCATCCCGAGCTGGAGGTGGACATCGCCCTGAATACCGACAGTGAGGATCTGGCCCACCTTGTCGCCGCCGAGTACCCCGAGGTCATCTACCTGCCCCGCGGTGCCGAGCTTGGCGGCGACCGCGTGCCGAAGGTCGAGGTCTATAAGGACAGCTTTGCCCGCATGGAGGCCCGCACCGGCAGGCAGTATGACGCCATGATCGACCTTGACATCACCAGCCCGCTGCGCACCGAGCAGGACATTGAAAATGCCTTTGCCAAGGCGCAGCAGCGCGAGGACCTGCAGATCATCTTCAGTGTCTGCGAGGCCCGCCGCAACCCGTGGTTCAATATGTTCAAGATCGTTGGCGACCACGCCGAGATGGTCATCGAAAGCCAGTTTACCGGCCGCCAGCAGGCACCCGAGGTCTACGATGTCAATGCGTCAATCTATGTCATCCGCCGTGCGTTCCTCGTGGATAACCCCGACCCGATCCTCTGGCACTCCAAGTTCGGCGTCAGCGTGATGATGGACACCGGCATCATCGACATCGACTCGGAGCATGACTACCTGCTCATGGAGGCAATCGCGCAGCATCTCTACGCGCATTATCCGGAATTTAACGCAGTGCGGGAGAATATTCGTGGCTGAGGATATCTTTGACCGGGCGCTGGAGCTGGTCATGGACGCGGGCCAGACGCTGCTGGAAAACGGCGGCGAGGTGTTCCGCGCACAGCAGACCATGGAGATCATGGCCGCCAGCCTCGGCGTGCGGGACTTCCACGTTTATGTTCTGACCAACGGCATCTTTGCGTCGGCGCACCTGCCGGGGCGGGATGCCGTCTCGCTGGTGCGGCATGTGCCCACCGTCTCGGTCCATCTGGGCCGTGTCGAGGCCGTGAATGAGATCTCGCGCGAGCTGGCTGCCGGCCGGCTCGGCGTGGCCGAGGCCGAGCAGAGGCTGGCGGAGGCCCGCACGGTGCCCCGCATCACGCCGCGGGTCGAGACGCTGGCCTGCATCATCGGCTCGGCGGGCTTCGCCTATCTTTTCGGCGGTACGCTGGCCGATATGCCGGTGGCGGCCATCGGCGGCCTGCTGGAATCGCTGGTCTGCCGGTATTTCGCCCGGCACGGCATCAACCGGATCTTTACCGACATCGTGGCGGCGTTCTGCTGCACCTTCTGGGCCGCTGCCGCGCAGGCGGTTTTCCCCCTTGTCAGCGCCAACGCGGCCATCATCGGTGCGCTTATGGTGCTGACCCCCGGCGTTGCCCTGACGATGGGCGTGCGGGATATTCTGAACGGCGACTATCTGTCCGGCTCGATCCGCCTGCTGGACGCGCTGCTCATCGCGGGCAGCCTTGCGGGCGGCGTTGTGCTTGGCTGGATCCTTGCGGGCGGACTGGGGGTGGCGGCATGATGCCTGTCTGGACGCACTATCTGGCGGCCTTTGTGGTGGCCGGCATCGCCACAATCGGCTTCGGCATCACCTTCCAGATGCCGCGGCGGCATTATCTGGCCTGCGGCCTGACCGGTGCGGTTGGCTGGATGGTCTATATCTTCGGGGTCGAGCTTTTCAGCATGAGCCCCGCTGTGGCCACGCTGGTGGCCACCCTGCCGCTGACCGCCTGTGCACGGTTCTTCTCGGTCCGGCACAAGGCCCCGGTCACGATCTTTCTGCTGCCGGGCATCTTCCCGCTGGTGCCGGGGGCGGGCATCTATTACACCGCCTACTATTTCCTGCAGGGCGAGGAGGTCCTTTTCGCCAGCAAGGGCGCCGAAACCTTCAAGGTCGCGCTGGCGCTGGCACTCGGTATTGCGCTGGTCTGCAGCCTGCCCCTGCCGGGAAGCCACGAACCCAAAAAGTAGCCCTATACCCCGTTCTGCAAAGGACGGGGTACTTTTTTGCGTGAAAATATTGTTTTTTGCAGGGCAAACGAGTATAATTTAACCTGTATAACTTTGTGTAAAATGTGAGGAATGAGTGGTATGCTTTCCGACCCCCAGCTGCATTATCTCGATAACGCCGCCACCACCCGGGTGGACCCGGCCGTGGCACAGGCCATCGGCACGGCCCTGACGGAGCTTTGGGCGAACCCCAGCAGCCTGTACGACCCGGCCGTGGCCGCGCAGGACGCCATCCAGACGGCCCGCGCCCGTGTTGCCAAAACGCTGCACTGCCGCAGCGATGAGATTTATTTTACCGCCTGCGGCAGCGAGAGCAACAATATGGCCGTCTACGGCGCGGCCCGCCCGCGCAGGGCGTGGGGCAGCAAAATTGTTGTTACCGGCTTTGAGCATCCCAGCGTGCAGCGGCCCATCCGCGCCTTAAAGGACGAGGGCTTCACGGTGGTGGAGATCCTGCCCGGCAGGGACGGCCGCATTGACACACAGAAATTCCTGCAGGAGATCGACAAAAATACCGTGCTGGCCGCCTGCATGGCCGTCAACAACGAGACCGGCGCGGTGCAGGACATTGCGGCTTTGGGTAAGGGTATCAAGGCGCGCAACAGCCGCACCCACTTCCATGTGGACGCCGTGCAGGCGTGGCTGCGTATGCCGATCGACCTGCAAAAATGGCGCGAGGTGGACAGCCTCTCCGTGTCGGGCCACAAGGTCCACGCGCCCAAGGGTGTGGGCGCACTCTTTATCCGGGACAGCCAGCGCCAGACCCTCAAGCCGCCCTACATCGGCGGCCATCAGGAGCGCGGCCTGCGCCCCGGCACCGAGAACACGCCCTACATCGTGGGGCTTGGCATGGCCGCCGCGCTGGGGCAGCAAAAGCTGCGCACCCGCATGACCTGCATTGCGGAGCTGAACGCCCGGCTCCGCGCCGGGCTGGCCGCGCTGGACGGCATCACCCTCAACTCACCCGCCGATGCAGTGGGGGAGATCGTCAACTTCTCAACCAACTGCATCAACAGCCAGACCTTTATCAACTATCTGAACACCCGCGCGGTCTATGTTTCGGGCGGCTCTGCCTGCGACAAGGGCGAGCCGAGCCACACGCTGCTGGCCATGGGCTGCAGCGATCTGACCGTCCGCACCGCCCTGCGCGTCAGCCTTTGCGCGGATAACACCGCCGAGGATGTGGACGCGCTGCTGGCGGGGGTAAGAGATGGCTTGAAGGAGCTGCAGCATATTTGAAATAGAAAAGCCTTCCCCCGAGGGACAGACTCCCCCGGTACGGGGGAGGTGGCGCGTAGCGCCAGAAGGGGAGCAGGTGGCCGAAGGCCGGATGAGGGGCGGCCTTGCCATGGCAACCCATGAACGGGTTATATAGGGAAACCCGCCCCTCATCAGCCGCCTGCGGGCGGCAGCTTCAGTCTCCGCGCTAAGAGCCGCCTTCGGCGGTTGCGCTCCGACACGCGCCTGCGGGCGCAGCCCCTCGGGGAAAGCCAAGGGTTTATATGGAAAGGAATATCCTATGAAAGAAATCATCCTCGCCTATCAGGGCGAAATGACATTGAAGGGGCTGAACCGCGCCAAGTTTGAGGCACGGCTCGCCAAGATTATCCGCTGGCGGCTTGAGCCTCTGGGCAAGTTCAAGGTCTATCAGGCGCAAAGCACCGTTTTCATCGAGCCGAAGGAGGAGGGCCTTGACATGGACGAGGCGTTCCGCCGCGTTTCCCATGTGTTCGGCATCGTCAAGCTCAGCCGTGCGGTCGAGTGCCCCAAGGATTTTGACGCCATCTGCGAGACTGCCGAGGCCTACCTTGGCGAGGCGCTGCGCGGCGTGCGCACCTTTAAGGTCGAGGCCAAGCGCGCCGACAAGGCCTACCCGATGAAAAGCCCCGAAATCTGCCGCGAGCTGGGCGCCTACCTGTTGGATAAGCACCATCACCTGCGGGTCGATGTCCACAACCCCCAGCTGGAGATCATGGTCGAGATCCGCGACCATGCCGCCTATGTCCACGGCCCCAAGGTCGAGGCTGCGGGCGGTCTGCCCGTCGGTACCAGCGGCCGCGCACTGAACCTGCTGTCCGGCGGCATCGACAGCCCCGTGGCGGCATGGTGCATGGCGCGGCGCGGTCTGGCGCTGCACCACATCCACTTTGCCAGCCCGCCCTACACCAGCCTGCGCGCCAAGCTGAAGGTGCGCGATCTGGCGCGGGAAATTGTCGAGTACACCGGCAACTGCACACTGTTCGTTGTTCCGTATACCAAGCCGCAGGAGTATATCCGCGACCATGCGCCTGATGTGCTGTTCACGGTTTTGATGCGCCGCAGCATGCTGCGCATCGCCAATCAGGTGGCCAAAAAGCTGGAGCTGCAGGCGCTCATCACCGGCGAGAGTCTGGCGCAGGTGGCCAGCCAGACGATGGCGGCGCTCGCCTGCACCGATCAGGCGCAGGATCTGCCGGTGCTGCGCCCCTGCATCGGCATGGACAAGATCGAGATCATCAATATCTCCCGCAAGATCGGCACCTTTGAGACATCCATCGAGCCGTATGAGGATTGCTGCACCATCTTTACCCCGCCGCACCCCAAGACGAATCCGACGCTGGACGAGATCCTTGCCGCCGAGGCCGCCATGCCCGGGCTGGCTGCGCTGGAAGCTGAGGCTGCCGAGAATGTTGAGAAGATCTACATCCGCATGGGAGATGACGAATTGCTGTGACTGCTGAAATTATCTGCGTAGGAACGGAGCTTTTGCTGGGGGACATCGTAAACACCAATGCGCAGTTCTTAAGCCGCGAGCTGGCCGAGTTGGGCATCAGCGTGCTGCACCAGCATGTCATCGGCGATAACCCCGCCCGGCTGAAGGAGCTGGTCCTGCAGGCCAAAGGCCGCAGCGATCTGCTTGTCTTTTCGGGCGGTCTCGGCCCCACCGAGGACGACCTGACCAAGGAGACTGTGGCCGAGGCGTTCGGCGATACGCTGGCCTTTGATGAGGGCGAGTGGCAAAAAATACTGGATTTTTTCGCCCGCACCAATCGCCGCCCGACCGACAACAACCGCAAGCAGGCCATGTGCCCGACCAAAGGCCACAAGCTTATCAACGACCACGGCACCGCCCCCGGCGCATGGTTTGAGGATGAGCAGGGCCGCTGCGCCGCGCTGATGCCCGGTGTCCCGCGTGAGATGAAAGCCATGTGGGCCGAGCAGGTCCGCCCGATTTTGCTGCGCCGCCAGAACTGCACGATCCACAGCCGCACGCTGCGGGTGCTGGGCGGTGAGAGCGCCATTGCCAGCAAGGTCACGCCGCTTTTTGCGGCCGAAAACCCTACGGCCGCCATCTACTGCAAGACCGGCGAGTGTGAGATCCGCGTGACTGCCCGCGAAGCCACCGAGCAGGCCGCCGAGGCCGCCTGCAGTGCCCGCATTGCGGAGTTTAAAGCGATTCTGGGCGCAGCCGCCTACGATGTCGATGTGCCCGCACTGGAATACACCGTGGTGCGCGCCCTGCGCGAGCATCATCTCCACGCCGCTACGGCGGAAAGCTGCACCGGCGGCATGATCGCCGAGCGGCTGACGAATGTCCCCGGCGCAAGCGAGGTGTTCGGCTTCGGCTATGTCACCTACGCCGAGGCCGCCAAGCAAAAGCTGCTGGGCGTGGACGCCGCTGTCATTGCACGGTACAATGTCGTGTCCGGCCCGGTCGCAGCCGCCATGGCCTTTGGTGCGGCGCGCGGCTCCGGCGCGGAGCTGGCCGTGGGCATTACGGGTCTGGCCGGCCCCGGCGGGGCGCTGCCCGGCAAGCCGGTGGGCACGGTCTATCTGGCCGGTGCCGACACCCGCACGAACCGCGGGTACCTGATGCGCCTTACTTTGGGCGGCTATCAGGACCGCCAGATCATCCGCACCCGCGCCGCCCTCTATGCACTCGACCTTCTGCGCCGCATGGCGCTGGGGCTGGAGGTGCCGGAGAGTGTACAATTTACCCCGGAGACGGCGAACAGAGAACTGGATATATAAAGCCCCAAGCCTTCCCCTTGAGGGAAAGGTGCCGCCGCAGCGGCGGATGAGGTGCGGGTTTCTGTCGCCGCCCGTTTGCGGGATATAACGGCAAGGCTGCCCCTCATCCGTCTGCGGTCGGGGCCGCAGACACCTTCCCCCCAAGGGGGAAGGCAATTCAACACAAGAAAGGTTCCACCATGGTCAACACTCAACTGAAAATCCTGCGTGTTTTCGGGCCTACGGGCGCGGAGGTATCCTCTGTACTGCGGGGCATCCGGGATGACGGCTGCCCCGGCCTGCGTCTGCTGGAGCGGGACGGCGAATTTGCCATCTGTGTGCAGGTCAGCGCCCCCAACCGCGCCATGGCGGAGCAATACTGTGAAAAATGGGCCGCACGGCTGCGCGCCAAGTTCGGCGATGATGTCTTTGCCGAGGGCGAGACGAGCCTTGCGCAGGCCACGCTGGACGCCCTGCTGGAAAAGCGCAAGCTGCTGGTAGCCGTGGACGAGACGACTGGCCGCCTGCTGGGTGCGCTGCTGCAGCCCCTGCCCCACAGCGAGGCTGTCTTTGACTTCGGCACCGAGAGCTATGCCGATGCCCAGAAGGCCCGCCGCATCGCCGTGCCGGAGCAGCTGCTCAAGCGCTTCCCCGGTGATGTCGTGCAGGCTGCGGCAGGCCGCGCGTTGGCCGCCATGCAGGTGACCGGCGCGGACTTTGCCGCCGCCTACATGCCCGCCAGCGTCGGCCAATGCCCCTTTGTGCTGGTCTGCGACCGCCGCGGCGCGGTGGCCTGCGCCCTGCCGCCCGATATGAACGACACCTTCATCGGCAACCAGATTCTGGATCTGCTGCGCCGCCGTTTGTTCGGCCTGCAGCTGACCGACTCCTGCATCACCTTCCGCCCGGGGCATGACCGCCCGCTGCTTGTTGTGTCGGAGGCCGCCAAGAGCCGCGGAAACACGGTGCGGTTCTCACTGCGCCGCCGCACACCGCCCACCAGAGATGCTGACCACACGGCTGACTTTGAGCCGATGCTGGACTTTGACGCCCCTGCGCCGGTGGCACCGCCCCCGGCCCCTGTGCCTGCTGCGGGTGAGGCGGGGCAGCACCGCACACTGCGCCGCCATGACGCCGCGCCGACCCTGCCGCCCGAGACATCGGAGCCGACCGGAGTTATCCGGTTTGAGACGGAGGACCCGGCGCCGCAGGATGCCGCCCCCGCCGATATACAGACGATGGGGGCCGAGGGTGCCCGCCGCGCCCGCATCCGCCGCGCAAGACCCGTCACGGCCGAGCCGCCCGCAGCAGCGCCGGACGAGCAGGATACCCCTGCCCGCAGCGTGCTGGACGGGGACATCCCGGACTTCTCTGCCGAGATTGACCCCGCCGCCCTTGCGGCTGCGCAGGCGGCCGATGATGCCGCCGAGGCTGCCGGCAAAAGCGCCGATGTCGAGGAGTTTACCCGCGCCGCCACCCAGCTGTTTGACACCAGCGCCATGGAGGAGGCCGCGCAGGAGCGCACCCGGAAAAAGCAGAAAAAGAACGCCGCACCGCCCGACGAACTGCCCCCGCGCCAGCCGGTGCCCGGCAGCATCCGCAACCGCAGCCTTGAAATGATCGAAAAGAGCGAGCGCCGCCGCCGGCGCACAGTCGCACTGGTGCTGGCCGCGCTGGCGCTGCTTCTGCTGCTGGTCGGCGGCGGGGTGTGGATCTTCCTGCGCAGCGACCTTGGGGCGCGTCCCGCCGCCAAGAGCTACGGCACCGCCCTCTACGACAGCACCGCGCAGAGCTATCTGGGCAAGGCGCTTGTGCGCCGCCCCGGTGTGGTGGGATACCTCGGCTGGCCCGGTATGGACGGCACACTGGTCTACGCCGCCGACACCCCCGCGCCGGAAACGCCGGAATCGGGCGAGGCCCCGCAGCCGCTGGTGCGGTTTGCGACCCCGAGCGCGCTGGACGCCGCCGCCCCCGGCAACACCGTGCTGGAATGTACCGGCGATACCTACAAGACCCTCGCCGAGGAGGAGACGCTCCGCAGCAACGGCGGGTTCACCCTTTACACCGCAGAAAAGACCTACCGCGTCAAGACGATCGCGGTCTACTATTACGACCCCGAGGAGCAGGGCGAGGGCGCGTTCAACCTTTACGGCAGCACCGACCTGTCCGACTACTACGACTACCTGACCTTTGTGGCGGGCATCCGTGCCCGCAGCCTGTATGATACCGGCGTGGAGGCGGGGGAGGGCTCCCGTTTCCTGACGGTAACGAGCCACAGCGATGAGGGCGGTGCGCTGCTCTGCATCACGGGCCGTCTGATCGAGGAGGGCGAGGCGGAGATCCTGAACACCTCGGCCATCGCGGCAGCGGAGGAACCGCTGCTGACGGCGGCGCAGTACCAGAGCAAGGGCCAGCCGATGCCGACTGTGCAGGCGCTCGTTCAGGCCAGCGTGGAGCATTACGCGCAGCAGAGCGCCGCCATTCAGGCTGCCAAAAAGAGCGGCAGCACGACCGGTGATCTTGCCGCCGACGCGGCGGATCTGGCCCAGCAGGCCAGCGATCTGCAGGCCATCACAAGCAGCCTGCTGGCCAGCACCGACAAGCTGCTGGCGGGCCTGACCGATGTGGCAGGCTCCACCACCGCAGCCGAGGCGGACCTGAACAAGGGTGCCGAGGGCAGCCTGCCTGAGCAGACGGTGACGGTGGAGCAGCTCAAGGCAACGCCCACCCCCGCACCGGAGCAGACCGCGCCCCCCGCGCCCGAATCCGCGCCGGAGGGCGGCAGCACCCCCGCGCCGACCGAGGCCCCGCAGCCTGACAACGGTGGTGCCGCCGGTGAGACCATCAATGTGACGATGAACGGTACGGCCCAGACGATGGATCTGGTGCGCTGCCTTGCCATGGTCGCACAGAATGAGCTTGGCTCCAACGCCCCCGCCGAGGCCTACAAGGCACAGTGCGTGGCAACCCACTGCTGGATACTCAGCCAGTCGGGCTACCCGTCCGTGCTGGGCGCAGAGCCGGGCGCTGCGGCGCTGGCCGCTGCGCAGGAGGTCGCCCATGTGCTGGTGACCTACAACGGGCAGGTCTGCTTCACCCCGTACTTTGCGTCGGCCAGCACGGGCACGGCCTCCGCAGCCGAGGTCTGGGGCAATGAGCGCGCATGGCTGCAGGCGGTGGACAGCCCCTACGACCAGCAGGTGGCCACCAACTGGAACACGAACGGCAACAGCAGCGGCACCGCCCGCTTCTCCCGCCAGACCCTGCAGGACCGCATCCGCGATGTGATGGACATTGACCTGTCCGGCGTGGACCCCAACAGCTGGTTCACGATCCAGTCCGCCAACCAGTACGGCTGGGTCGCCAAGATCCAGGTCGGCCCGGACGCGGGCGTCGGCACCGTCAGCGGCCGCTGGTTCCGCGAGAATCTGCTGGCCCGCCAGAGCGTTGACGGGCGCAGCCTGCGCAGCCAGTGTTTTACCGTCAGCTACAATGCGGAGCTGGACTGCTTTATCTTTGATGTCTACGGCTACGGCCACGGCTGCGGCATGTCCCAGTGGGGTGCCATCGGCTACGCCCGCAACGGCTGGGGCTATCAGGATATTTTGACGCATTATTTTGTGGGTACGACGATCACGACCTATTAAAGCTAAATCCGTAGGGGAGGGATTTATCCCTCCCGTGGGGTGTATGTCACCGCATACGGCCCGGGAGGCATGAATGCCTCCCCTACAAGCAAAGAAAAACACGCAGACGAAAGAAAATCGTCTGCGTGTTTCTTTGTAAGGTGCGCTGTGCCCGACAGCCGTTACAGCAGGCTCTCCCCATCCAGCACCGCTTTCGCCAGCACATCCCCCTCATATGCCAGTTCCAGATGGAAAAACGGCGCGTCCTCCGCCAGCAGCTTGAAAAAGATCTTGTCCCCCTGCCAGATCGGCAGGTCCTGCACGGCGGCCTTGTCAACCCATTCCAGACAGCCCTCGTCACAGTCGGTCATCTCGCCGCAAAAATCCGTGCAGGTGTACAGGTGCATCCGCTCGGCGGGCCACGGGGCACAGTAAAAGTCCACAATGCCGCGGTACTGCGGCGTGCGCATCGTCAGGCCGGTCTCCTCCCGCACCTCGCGCAGGGCACAGGCCAGCGCGTCCTCGCCCGGCTCAAACTTGCCGCCGACCCCGACCCATTTGTCGTGGTTGACATCGTTTTTCTTTTTAATGCGGTGCAGCATCAGATAGGCACCGTCCTTTTCAAGATAACACAGGGTCGTCTGCAGAAATTCCATGGATGGCTCCTTACTTACTACATATTTATACCGCCCGCCGCAGATACTACCATAAAAAACCAGGGAGGAATTGGTATGAAGGCCACTGGCATCGTGCGCAGGATCGACGAGCTGGGGCGCGTGGTCATCCCGAAGGAGATCCGCCGCGTGCAGCATATCCGCTCGGGCGATTCGCTTGAAATTTTTATGGAGGAAAACGGCGAGGTCGTCTTTAAAAAATACTCTCCGCTGGCGGAACTGGGCGAGCCGGCCGCCGTCTACGCCGATGTGCTGGCGCGGCGGCTCGGCTGTGGTGTGCTGGTCTGCGACCGGGAGCATATCGTGGCGGCAGCCGGTGCGGGCAAGAATGAGCTGCTCCACCGTGAGCTGCCGCCCGAGCTGGACCGCTTGCTGAAAAAGCGCCGGCTCTACACCGCCCCCACAAACCCCGACCGGAGGATCAGGCTGGGCGGGCGGTGGCTGCTGTGCGCCGCGCCGATTCTGGTACACGGCGATATTGAGGGCGGTGTGCTGCTGCCCGGCACCGCCCGGGACCCGCTGCCCGAGGCCGAGGTCATCCGCGCGGCGGCCACGGCTGCGGAATTTCTGGCGCGGTGGATGGAGGAGTGAGGGGCAGAGCGCTGTAGGGGCCGGGCATGTCCGGCCCGGGGGTTGGTGCGGTTGCCCGTGAACGGGTTGCCCCCGTAATGCTGCGGGCCGGGCATGCCCGGCCCCTACATATTATATAATAGGGAAACTGCACAAGCCGATTGTGACGAAACTGTTAAACTTACAGAAAAATCGGGAAAACCTCTTGACAGTTCGCAAAACGGTACTATAATAAACTTAGCACTCGGAGATAAGGAGTGCTAAATAAACCGAAAGCAAACCAAAGGAGATGAGCAGCATGGCGATGGATGCGCGCAAGCAGCGTATATTGGAAGCCATTGTTGCCCTGTACGCCAACGGCGGTGAGCCGGTCGGCTCCGGCCTGCTGGCGAACTACTTTGACATGGCACTGTCCAGTGCGACGCTGCGCAATGAGATGGCCGCGCTGACAAAGCTCGGCCTGCTGGAGCAGCCCCACACCAGTGCGGGCCGCGTACCCAGCGCGATGGGCTACCGGTACTACCTCGACCACCTGATTGATGCACCGAAGGCCTGCGCCCTGCCGGAGGCAGACCGCGCACACATTGACGAGCTTTTCGCCGCTATGGATGCCGAGCCGGAAAAGCTGGTGCCCGCCGCCGCCCGCAGTCTGGCAGATTTGACTGGCTGCGCCGCCGCTGCAACAACACCGCAGGCACCGGATCTCTGCATCGCACACTTTGAGGTCGTGCAGGTCGGCCGCTACAGCGCTGCCGTGCTGGCTGTGACCAGCGCAGGCGGCGTGCGGACCCGCGTGGCCCGCGTGGACACCGGCCTGACCCGCGACGATGCCGCCAACCTTGCCCAGCTGCTCAACCGGGGGCTGACCTTTGTGGCCCCGCAGGACCTCAGCCCGATGCTGATGGCCAGCATGGTGCTGGCAGCGGGTGAGCGGCTGGCCCCCGTGGTGATGGCCGCGCAGGCACTTGTCACCACCGGCCCGCAGGCCTGTCTGGAGGGCGCGCAATATCTGGCAAAGATGCCCGATGTGCGCCAGAACCTCGGCACACTGCTCGAGATCTTCTCCGACAATGCAGCTGCGACTGAATTGATCCGCCCCGAGGGCAACCGCATCACGGCCACGCTTGGCAGTGACCTTGACCCCGAGATGCCGGGCGCCTGCATCGTCAGCAAGCGGTATCTTGCCGGCGGCGGCCTGACCGGATCGGTGGCATTGATCGGCTCCACCCGCATGGAATACCAGCGGCTGCTGCCGGTGCTGGATTATTTCGCCGCCAAGCTGGGGCAGAGCATGGCCGGGCAGGGCCAATAAAGCCAATGAATGAAAGAGGGAGAGACCCGCAATGAGCCACGAAGAAGAAAACAAGCAGACCGCACCCAAGACGGAAGCGGCTGAAACGCCCGAGACCGAGACCCGGCAGAACCCCGAGCAGGAGCCTGCCAAGGCGGAACCGTGCGAGGAAAAGCATGAGTGCTGCAAGCATCACCACCACCATGAGAACGCGGCCCTGCAGGCCAAGCTTGAGGCGGAGGAGAAGAAGAACGAGGAGCTGAAAAATCAGCTGCTCCGCACCGCAGCCGAGTATGAAAACTACCGCAAGCGCAGCCAGCGCGAGGCCGACCAGAAGTTCAATGACGGTGTGTCCCACGCCGTGACCCAGATTCTGGGTATTTTGGATACGCTGGATATGGCCGCCAATGCCGCCTGTGCCGATGAAAACTACAAGAAGGGCGTCACGATGACGCTCGACAAGGCCGCCAAGGCACTTGAGGCACTGCACATCACCGAGATCGAGGCGCTGAACCAGCCGTTTGATCCCAACCTTATGAACGCTGTTTCGCAGGCCCCCGCTGCCGAAGGGCAGGAGAGCGGCAGCGTGGTGCAGGTTTTCCAGAAGGGCTACAGGATCGGCGATAAGATCATCCGCCACGCAATGGTCGTGGTCGCAGAATAAGGCGAACCGGATCGCAAAATCCGTTTCCATATACAATGACATTTACTACTGTTCAAAGCAAATTTGAAGGGAGTTTTATTTATGAGTAAGATTATCGGTATTGACCTTGGTACTACCAATAGCTGCGTTGCTGTCATGGAAGGCGGCGAGCCCGTTGTCATTGCGAACGCCGAGGGCGCCCGCACCACCCCGTCCGTTGTCGGCTTCACCAAGACCGGCGAGCGTCTGGTCGGTCAGGTCGCAAAGCGTCAGGCCATCACCAACCCCGAGAACACCATCTCCTCCATCAAGCGTGAGATGGGCACCTCCAAGAAGGTTCACGCCGGCGGCAAGGACTACACCCCCGAGGAGATCAGCGCCATGATCCTCTCCAAGCTGAAGGCTGACGCCGAGGCTTATCTGGGCGAGCCTGTCACCGAGGCCGTCATCACTGTCCCCGCGTACTTCAACGACAGCCAGCGTCAGGCCACCAAGAACGCAGGCACCATCGCCGGCCTGAATGTCAAGCGTATCATCAACGAGCCGACCGCGGCCTCTCTGGCTTACGGCATTGATAAGGAAGCCGATCAGAAGATCATGGTCTACGACCTCGGCGGCGGCACCTTCGATGTCTCCATCATCGAGATGGGCGACGGCGTTACCGAGGTTCTGGCCACCAACGGCGATACCCGTCTGGGCGGCGATGACTTTGATGAGCGCATCATCAACTGGATGGCTGAGGACTTCCAGCGCGAGAACAACATCGACCTGCGCAAGGATAAGATGGCTGCCCAGCGCCTGAAGGAGGCCGCTGAGAAGGCCAAGATCGAGCTGTCCAGCGCCACCACCACCAACATCAACCTGCCGTTCATCACGGCTGACGCCAACGGCCCCAAGCATCTGGATATGACCCTGACCCGCGCAAAGTTCAATGAGCTGACCGCTGATCTGGTCGAGCGCACGATGACCCCCGTCCGCAAGGCGCTGGCTGATGCCGGCCTGAAGGCCTCCGACCTTGCCAAGGTGCTGATGGTCGGCGGCTCCACCCGTATCCCCGCCGTCTATGACGCTGTCAAGAAGGAGCTGGGCTGCGAGCCGTTCAAGGGCATCAACCCCGATGAGTGCGTTGCTGTCGGCGCTGCCATTCAGGGCGGCGTTCTGCAGGGCGATGTCAAGGGCCTGCTGCTGCTGGATGTCACCCCGCTGAGCCTCGGCATCGAGACGCTGGGCGGTGTCTGCACCAAGATCATCGACCGCAACACCACCATCCCCACCAAGAAGAGCCAGATCTTCTCCACCGCTGCGGACAACCAGCCCAGCGTTGAGGTCAATGTCCTGCAGGGCGAGCGTGAGTTTGCCCGCGACAACAAGAGCCTCGGAACCTTCCATCTGGACGGCATCGCTCCGGCTCCCCGCGGCGTGCCTCAGATCGAAGTCACCTTCGATATTGATGCCAACGGCATCGTGCATGTAAGCGCGAAGGATCTGGGCACCGGCAAGGAGCAGAGCATCACGATCACTGCCTCCACCAACATGAGCAAGGACGACATCGACAAGGCTGTCAAGGACGCCGAGCAGTATGCCGCCGAGGACAAGAAGCGCCGCGAGGAAGTCGATGTGCGCAACAACGCCGACCAGATGGTATTCCAGACCGAGAAGGCACTGGGCGAGTTCGGCGACAAGGTCTCCGCTGAGGAGAAGAGCGAGGTCGAGACCAAGCTCTCCGCCCTGAAGGAAGCCCTGAAGTCCGGCAGCATTGACGACATCAAGGCAAAGCAGGATGACCTGCAGAAGGCTTTCTACGCCATCAGTGAGAAGGTCTACCAGCAGGCCGCCCAGGCACAGGGCCAGCAGCCCGGTGCGCAGCCCGGCAATGACGCCGGCGCACAGCCCAAGGATGACGGCGCCGTTGACGCCGACTTCCACGAGGTCTAAGCTGTAAAACAAACCCATAATAAGGCCGCCGCTGGGCAAACCCGGCGGCGGCCCTTGGGGGTTATAGAGAAAGTTAAAATAAAGCCTTCCCCCCTCGGGGGAAGGTGGCCGCAGGCCGGATGAGGGGCGGCGCTGCCGTGGCAGCCTGTTTATGGGCAATCGTCGGCAGCTCCCACCTCATCAGTCCGCTGCGCGGACAGCTTCCCCTCGGGGAAGCCTTTTCACAACCCATAAATAGAGGGGATAGATTCTATGGCAGAAAAACGAGATTACTACGAGGTGCTGGGGATCGGCAAAAACGCCACCGATGCCGAGATCAAAAGCGCCTACCGCAAGCTGGCCAAAAAGTACCACCCGGATCTGAACCCCGGCGATAAGGATGCCGAGGAAAAGTTCAAGGAGGTCAACGAGGCCAACGATGTTCTTTCCGACCCGAACAAGCGCAAGCGCTATGACCAGTTCGGTTTCGCTGGGGTCGATCCCAACTATGGGGCCGGCCAGCCCGGCGGCGGCTTTGGTGGCGGCTTTGGCGGCGCAGGCGGTGTGGATCTGGGCGACATCTTTGGCGATCTGTTCGGCGGCGGTGGCTTCGGCGGGTTTGGCGGCTTTGGCGGCTCGTCCCGCAGCAACCCCAACGCACCGCGCAAGGGCCATGACATTCAGGCCAATGTGATTCTGACCTTTGAGGAGGCAGCCCATGGCTGCGCCAAAAAGGTCACACTGAACCGTCAGCAGACCTGCCCGGACTGCAACGGTAACGGCTGCGCCCCCGGCACCAGCCCGGAGACCTGCACCGAATGCGGCGGCCGCGGCTATGTTGTGACCCAGCAGCGCACGCCGTTCGGCGTGATGCAGAGCCAGCAGCCCTGCCCGCACTGCGGCGGCCGCGGCACCATCATCAAGAACCCCTGCAAGACCTGCCGCGGCACCGGCAAGACCAGTGCCCGCAAGACGCTGGAGGTCAAGGTGCCCGCGGGCATTGACGATGACCAGAACATTGCGCTGCGCGGTCAGGGCGATGCAGGCACCAACGGCGGCCCCGCCGGTGATGTGATCGTCCATGTGACGGTCAAGCCTGATGCCGTGTTTGAGCGCGACGGCTACGATGTGTATGTCCGCGTGCCCATTACCTACTCTCAGGCTGTGCTGGGCGCCGAGATCGAGGTGCCCACCGTGGACGGCAAGGTTGCACAGCGCATCCCCGAGGGCACCCAGAGCGGCACCAAGTTCCGCCTGCGCGGTCAGGGCATTCAGTATCTGAACGGCCGCGGCCGCGGTGACCAGTATGTCATCGTGGATGTGGAAATTCCCAAAAAGCTGAACCGCACCCAGCGCGAAGCCCTGAAGGCATTTGAGGACAGCCTGAAGGACGAGAACTATGAAAAGCGCAAGAGCTTCTTCAAAAACCTGAAGGATCGGTTCATGTCCTAAATTTTGAACAGCCCCGCCCCGGCAATGTGGAAAACATTGCCGGGGCGGGGCTTTATTTTATGAATGGCATGTTGTAGGGCGGCCAGTCCTCTGGCCGCCGCAGGGGGCAACCCTTTATCCGACAAATTCCATTTCGGTATACTCGGTACTGCCGCTCAAAAATGCGTCAGCATCTATGGTAGCGTATCGGGTCATGGAGTCGTGATCAAGATCGTAGCCGATGTTTAGCAGCAACCGACCATCGTCCAGCATAGTAACAGGATAGTAAGGCGATACCCCGGCGGGCGGGTTTACCTTCGCAATCTCTGTACCTTGCAGGTCGTATACCGTGATGATGCCCGGATTGCTGCTCATTGTGAAAAGCCACTGTAGTTCTCCGTTTTGGCGCAGTTCACGGAGCGACACATTGACCATAAGCCCTAAATCTTCCTGTGTGCCGTCGCCGCCTACACGCAGAACGGACATTTTAATGCCCTCCTCAGACGACCGGGAGTGTTCGCCGGTGAAATAGAAATCGTCTCCTGATTTCCCAAGGTAGGTGTAATAGACATAGCCGCTGCCATCGTCCGCACCATTATACGGAAACTCTGCAATTTTCGTGGTGGGCTTTCCGGTTGTGGTATCCGTCAGGTCGTACTCGAGCATAGAGTTCTGCAAAAGGGCGTCGGAAATTTCCGGGTCGCTCGTGAAGGGAACAGGGTGGTCCGAAATGAGACGCGCAGTCACGGCAAAATTACCGGCGGCATCCGGTGCGGCGGCTGTCTCGGCGGGCAAGTCCCATGGCGTTGTCTCACCGGTTTGCAAATCGAGACGGAACCCGCTTGCTGTGTCATAAGGGGCAAGACCGCCTGTGCAATAAAAATAACGGTCGCTGTATAAGACAACGGTCGAGGCGTATGAGTCAAAAGGAATCTCATGTGTTTTGGTGCCATCAGGTGACAAAGCAATGATTTTGTTTTCGGAGTCTCGGTTAAGGGTGAGCAGGTACACTGCATTGCTTGTCACATACGGGTCGGCAAGGCACCAGTCGTCGCAACTATAAAACAGAGAAACCTGCCCGGCGTTCAGGTCGTTTTTGTAAACGTTCGTTCCGACATAGGCAAACTGGTCATTAAGGGCGGGCATGACATCATAGACAACATCCTGCGCATAGCGGTGGCTGTAAGTATAGAGCGGGCCGGTCTCGGCCGCAGGGGGCTCGCTTGTCGGTTCGGCGGTGGCTTCGGTCTCCGGCAAAGTCTCAGCAGTTGCAGTTTCCGCCGCCGGGGCGCAGGCAGTCAGGGTGAACAGGGCGGCAGCAAGGATAGAGGCAAGTCGTTTCATAACAGAGGCTCCTTTCAGCTTTTTCGTTTGTGACCAGCTTACACCCCGGTTGTGTCCGAGTTGTTACACGAAAAGCAGATTTGATAAAATATTTTGGTTTTTTGCGTTTTACGGGTCGTTGCAGGGGTCGGTGTCCCCGGCGGCATGGGGGCATGCCGCCCTACGGCCTGCCGTACCGTGACTTGTAGGGCGGGGTGCCCTCACCCCGCCGGGGATGCTTCCGCAGCCATAAAGTCCCACGGGCGGATATGGAATCCGCCCCTACGGTGCAGGCAGGCGGCGTCCCCGGCGCTGCAAACAAAACAGGGGAGAGCACCACACCCGGCGCTCTCCCCTGTAAAATTCTTTTCGTTCTTTTCTTATAAGAAAAGAACACCCGTGTTCCCAAACAATCAGAAGCCGTGCTTCTCCAGCAGCTTGCGGCCCATCAGGACGCCCATGACGGAGGCCATCATCAACCCGCGGGTCCAGCCGGAGGAATCGCCAAGGCAGTGCAGACCGGCGATGTTCGTCTCCAAGTCGGTGTCCATCTTGACCTTGTTGGAGTAGAACTTCAGCTCGGGGCTGTACAGCAGTGTTTCGGGGCTGGCAAAGCCGGGCACGACCTCGTCCATCATCTTGATGAACTCGATGATGTTGACCATGGCGCGGTAGGGCATGGCAGCCGTGATGTCACCGGCCACGGCGTCCTTCAGGGTCGGGCGCACATTGGTGCGGGCCAGCTCGTTGGCCCATGTGCGCTTGCCGTCCAGAATATCACCGTAGCGCTGCACCAGAATGTGGCCTGCGCCCAGCATGTTCGTCAGCTCGCCGACCTTCTGCGCGTAGGCGATGGGCTGGTTGAACGGCTCGGTGAAATTGTGGCTGACGAGAATCGCAAGGTTGGTGTTGTTGCTCTTTTTCTCCTTGAAGCTGTGACCATTGACAACGGCCAAGTCGTTGTCGTAGTTTTCCTGCGCGACAAAGCCGCCGGGGTTCTGGCAGAAGGTGCGCACCTTGTTGTGCCACGGGGCCGGGTAACCGATCAGCTTGCCCTCATACAGGACTTTGTTGATCTTCTCCATGATCTCGTTGCGGCACTCAACACGGACGCCGATGTCAACGGTGCCGGGCTTGTGGGCAATGTTATGCTCGGCGCAGATTTTTTCCAGCCAGTCCGCGCCGCGGCGGCCGGTGGCAATGACGACCTGCTTGGCCAGCACATCGCGGGTGCCGTCCTTCTCACGCAGGCGCACGCCCTTGCAGACAGAACCCTCCAGAATGATGTTCTCGCACTCGGTGTTGAAGAGCATCTCCACACCGGCAGCGGCCAGATGGTTCTGGATGTTGAGGTAGAGCTGCTGGGCTTTCTCGGTGCCGAGGTGGCGGATGGGGCAGTCAACCAGCTGAAGACCGGCCTGAATGGCGCGCTTGCGGATGTCCTTGATGTCGGGGCCTTCGTATACGCCCTCAACCTTCGGGTCAGCGCCGAATTCCAGATAGATCTTATCGGTGTAGTCGATCAGCTCCTGCGCGAAATCCTCGCCTATCAGGTCGGGCAGCTCGCCGCCGACCTGATAGGACAGCGAAAGCTTACCGTCCGAGAATGCACCCGCACCGGAAAAGCCGGTCGTGATGGCGCAGGTCGGCTTGCAGTTGACGCAGACGCCGGTCTTGTCCTTGGGGCAGTGCCGCTTTTCCACGGGCTTACCCTTTTCGACAAGCAGGATCTTGTGGGGGGTGCTGCCTTTGCGCAGCAGCTCCAGTGCGGTGAAAATGCCGGCGGGGCCGGCGCCTACGATGATCAGATCATACATGGGTGGGGGTTCTCTCCTTTAAAAATAACTTGCGAACCTTCGCGCGGGAAACAGAATAAGGACAAACGGAGCTTGTAGGGGCGGATTCTATATCCGCCCGTGCCCGTTTGCTGATGGCACGGCGCTGCGGGCGGATATAGAATCCGCCCCTACGGTGTCACGGAACGGTTATTCACCGTCCTCCGACACATCCTTGCTCTCGGCGTTGTAGACGACGGGGCCGTCCATGGGAATACCGCTCTCGGCGGCCTCGGCCTCGTCCAGTGCATCGCCGATGGCGGACATCGCGGCGCTTGCGGCGGCATTGGCCATGCGGTCCAGCGTGCGCAGCTCCATGGCTGCGTACAGCACGCAGCCCAGATTCAGCGCACCCTCGACAATGAGCAGGATGCCGCAGAGCATCGTCACGCCGATGGCGGCGTCAAAGGGGTGCAGCACCAGCACAACGCCCAGTGCAACCGAAACGAGGCTGAGCAACAGCAGCAGCCACCATTTCTGCCCCTTGCGTTTGGCAAGGTCAATGGCGGTGCCGATGCGGCTCAGGCCGTCCACAACGATGAAGATACCGAACACGATGGGGAGAAAACTCGCCACTACCTGCGGTTTCGCCAGCGTAAAGATGCCCAGCCCCGCCGTAATGACACCGCCCACCAGCATGAACGGCGCGGTGAAGCCTGTGCCGCGGATGCGCGCATACTGCACCAGACAGACAATGCCGGTGATCAGCACAACAGCCCCGAAGGCGTAGCAGATCCAGAGCAGACTGGTCTGGGGCATAACGAGCAGCATCATGCCGATGACGATATACGCGATGCTCAGCAGCATCATTCCGGTCTTGATATAGCGCAGCATAGGCGGCAGCTCCTTTTTTGTGCGGGCGGGCCCGCGTTATTTCTCGGCCGCCTGCATGGCCTTGGCAGCAGCCACGATCAGATCGGCGCAGGCCTCGCGGCCCAAGGTGGCGTTCAGGCAAAGGTCATAGTTCTTGGCCTCGCCCCAGCGGTTTTCGGTATAGTAATTGTAGTAGCTTGCGCGGGCACGGTCGTGCTTGGCCAGCTGGGTCTCCCACAGGCGGTCGGGCATGTCCTTGGCATCGGGGCGGGTCTTGGCAAATTCAATGCGGGCCTCCAGCGGCGCATAGACAAAGGTGCGCAGCACATTCTCCCGCTCGCGCAGCACATAGTCGCCGCAGCGGCCCAGAATAACGCAGGGGCCCTTGGCGGCCAGTTCCTTGATGACATTGCTCTGCAGGATATAGACCTGATCGGCCAGCGGCATGGTGTTGCCCATCATGTACAGGCTGTAGATCAGGCTGCCGCTGCGCTGGTTCTCGCTGGCGGCAATGGCCTCCTCGGTCAGGCCGCTTTTTTTGGCAGCAAGGGTGATCAGCTCCTTGTTGTACAGGGGGATACCCAGCTTGTCGGCAACGGCCTGTGCAATCTCACTGCCGCCGGATGCGTACTCACGCGCCATAGTAATGACCATAGGTTCCTTCATACTGATACACCTCGCTGATATTTTGTATAGTATGCGCAAAAAGACATACTACTCTGCTTGTATTATACCCTTAAATCGTGGAAAACGCAAGAAGATTTGCCGGAATTTTGCCGTGCAGGGGCGGATGCAGGCATCAATCCCCACAACAACAAAGCCGCCCATGACAAAGCTGCCATGGGCGGGAATTGTGCGGTGCTGCCTTAGATTTTTACTCTGCGGTCTCGCCGGAAATTTCCTTGATGGCGGAAACCGTTGCCGCCAGATTCTGCATGTCGCTGGGTACGATCAGCTTGGTGGCCTTGCCGTCAGCAACCTTCTCCATGGCCTCCATGCTGCGCAGGGCCAGATAGTTGTGGTTGGGGTTCGCCTCGTTGATCATGCGGATGGCATCAGCCTGCGCCTTCTGCACGGTCAGCAGGGCCTCAGCCTCGCCCTCAGCCTCGCGGATGCGCTGCTGCTTGACAGCCTCGGCGCGCAGAATGGCGGACTCCTTCTCGCCCTCGGCGCGGGTGATGGCGGCCTGCTTTTCGCCCTCGGCCAGCAGGATGGACGCGCGCTTCTCGCGGTCGGCCTTCATCTGCTTTTCCATCGCCTGACGGATCTCGACCGGCGGCTCGATGTTCTTCAGCTCAACGCGGTTGACCTTGATGCCCCAGCGGTCGGTCGCCTCATCAAGGCTGGCCGTGATCTTGGTGTTGATGAGGTCGCGGCTGGTCAGCGTTTCGTCCAGCGTCATCGAGCCGATGATGTCGCGCAGCGTTGTGGCGGAAAGATTCTCAATGGCCTGAATCGGGCGGTTGACGCCGTAGGCGTACATCTTGGCATCGAACACCTGAAAAAAGACAACGGTGTCGATCATCATTGTGACATTGTCGCGGGTGATGACGGGCTGCGGGGGAAAGTCGGCGGCCTCCTCCTTCAGGGAAACCTTGCGGGAGATGCGCTCCACAAAGGGGGTGCGGATGTGCAGGCCCGCACCCCAGGTGTCCTTGTATACGCCGAGCCACTCGGTGACATAGGCGTTGGACTGGGGGACGATGACGATGCAGCGCACCAGCACCACAAGAATAACGATGAGCAAAAAGGCAAAAATGAACAGCATAGAGTCTCCTCCTTTTTTTCAAACCGCGGCCGCATCGGCGGTCACGGGAACTACGATAAGTACGGCACCGTCCACGGCGGTGACCTGACAGCGCGTGCCCTTGGCAAGCGGCACACCGGCGCGGGCCTGCCAGTCAAGGCCGTCCACCCGCACGCGGCCCGGCATGCCGGGCTCAATATCCACCAGCACAACGCCCTGCTTGCCGATGGTCAGCGGCGAGCCGTTTGTGACAGGGGGCTGCGCATGGCCGCGGCGGCGCAGCAGGCCGGGCACCATCAGCGCCAGCGTCACAGCGGACACAACGGCAAAGGCCAGCAGCTGCCAGCCGAAGCTGACTGTGAACAGGCTGACGACCATGGCCGCCGCTGCGCCCACGGCAAACCAGACCGAGACAAGGGCCGTGGTGGCGGCCTCGACCGCGATAAAGGCAACGATGGCAGCCAGCCAGAGTATTGTATCAAACCACATGGAAAACGCTCCCTTCTGCAGGATCATCTTGTGAACACTGTAACATTCTGCCGTTGTCCTGTCAAGATTTTCAGAAAAATTTTACACCGGCCCTACAGCAGCGCCGCAAAGGTGTCCTCGTTGTACACCTGCACCCCGTTGGCTTTCAAAAGGACTGCGGTCAGGCCGTCCCCGCTGATTCTGCGGTGGCGGAAGGTCCCGTCATAGATCGTGCCGCTGCCGCAGCTGGGGCTGTTGGCCTTCAGGATGGCGGCGCGGCAGTTGTACAGCCGGGCCAGCTGCAGGGCGGCCTCGGCCCCGCGGCGGTACTGCGCCGTCACATCGGCTCCGGCCTCGGTCAGGACACGGTCGCCGCAGCGCTCGGCCGGCGGGCGGGGCGTGGGCAGGCCGCCGTAGACCTCGGGGCAGACGGGGATCAGGGTGTGGCCGCTCTGCCGCAGGGCCTGCAGCAGGGCGGGGCAGGCGTTGTCTCCGCCGGAGTATTTGCAGGCGATGCCCAGCAGGCAGGCGCTGACGAGGATATTCATAAAAGCACCGGCTTTCCGTAAAATATGCGTTACAGACAGTGTAGCATAAAAGGGGGAGGGACTGCAATGAAAAACTGGTTGGAGCGCACGCCCCGCACAATGGGCGATTGGCTGGCACTGGCGGCAGGCACGGCGCTGCTGCTGGCGGCGGCAGGGCAGCTGCCGGGCCTGCTGCGCGCCGCAGCAGGACTGCTGGCACTGCTTGCGCCGTTCGGCTGGGGGCTTGTGCTGGCCTATGTGCTGGACATTCCCACCCGCTTTTTTGCAGCAAAGCTGTTCGGCGGGCGGCGCGGCGGGGCGCTGGCGGTCAGCTATGCGCTGCTGTTTGGGGTGCTGGCCCTGCTGGCGGCGCTGGTCGTGCCCCAGCTGGTGCAGAGCCTGACCGCCTTTGCCGGGCGGCTGGGCGCGTATGAGGAAACGCTGCGCCGTCTGCTGGCCTGGGTGCAGGCAACCTTCGGCATCGACACGGCCACCGCCGGGCGGCTGGTGCAGGCTGCGGGGAGCGCCCTGCAGGGCTGGCTGGCTGCGCTGTCCCGCACGGCGGCGCAGTCAGCGGCCAAGGCTGCATCCGGTGCGGCGGGGGCGGCAGCGGATGCCTTTGTTACGCTGGCCGTCAGCATCTATCTGCTGTCCGGCAAGGCAGAGCTTCTGCAGGCAGCGCGGTGCTGCCTGCGTGCCGCCCTGCCGCCCGGTGCGGCTGCGGGGGTGCTTTCGGTCTGCCAGCTGGCAAACCGTATCTTCAGCGGCTATCTCGGCGGACAGCTGGTCGATGCCCTGCTGGTCGGCGGCGAAACCTTTGCGCTTATGTCAATCTTCGGGCTGGAGTATGCCCCGCTGCTGGCGGTGCTGGTCGGGGTGACGAACATTGTGCCGGTGCTGGGGCCGTTCCTCGGCGCGGTGCCGGGTATTGTGATTTTGCTGCTGGAGGCCCCGTGGAAGGCGGCGGAGTTTGCCATCATCATCTTTGTAGTCCAGCAGGTGGACGGCAACTTTATTGCACCGCGTATTCTGGGCGGCGCCACCGGCCTGCCCGGGCTGGGGGTGCTGCTGGCCATCGTGGTGGGCGGGGCGTGGTTCGGCATCCCCGGCATGGTGCTGGGCGTGCCAACGCTGGCGGTGCTGGCGGCGCTGGCCCGGCAGGCGGTGGGGGCCGGGCTGACCGCACGCGGCCTTGATGCAGACGGTGCCCCCGCCCGTAGGGACCCACCCCCGCAATAGCGGGTGCAGCCCTGCCGCCCGAAGAAAATTCACACCTTATCTATTGCAATACGCCCGTGTATAGCATACAATGTCAATAATGCGGTCATTCCGCAGATCTTATGACAAAGAGGGGCGGAGCATTTGAACGAAAAACACATCTGGTCCAAAAGGCCGGAGTCTATGCTGGACTGGTTCTGCGTGGTCGGGGCCTGTATTGCATTTTACCTGCTTTTGAACAATCTGGGGTATTTCCTCGGGCGCATCAGCATTTTTATCAAGATTCTGTCGCCGTTTGCGGGCGGCATCGTCATCGCCTATATCCTTGACCCGATGGTCAAATTCTTCTACATCAGGCTGTTCAAGGAGAAAAAGGGCACGCGCGGCTTTGCCATCCTGCTGGCCTACGCCGTGGCGATCCTGCTGCTTGTGCTGCTGGGCTGGCTGGTCGTGCCGCAGATCGTGAACAGCATCGTCATGCTGGTTACGAACTTCCCCAGCTACATACAGGGCGTGCAGAATATGCTGCTCTATGTCCAGAATGAGTACGGCATCGACCTGCAGCAGGCCACCAAAATGCTCGATGATTCCGAGGCAATGGTCAAGGAAATCTATGCGATGGCAACCGAAGCCATGCCGCAGATCGTGGCGAGCATCGGCAGCGTGGCGTCCAACTTTGTGGCGATCTTCACCTCGATCGCGGCCAGCATCTACATGCTGGCGGACAAGGACCATCTGCTGCACCAGCTGCGCACGCTGGCGCACGCCTTCCTGCCGGAGCAGGTGGCCTCCAACACGCTGCGCATCTGCCACTACGCCAATGTAAACTTCACGGGCTTTTTTGTGGGCAAGATCATCGACTCCGCCATCATCGGCGTTATCACCTTTGCGGCCATGACGATCCTGCGGCTTGATTTTGCCGTGCTGATCAGCGTGTTTATCGGCATTACGAATATTATCCCGGTGTTCGGTCCCTTTATCGGCGCGATCCCAAGCGTGTTTATCCTGCTGCTGATAGATCCGCTGCAGGCGGTCATCTTCTGTGTGCTGATCCTCATTATCCAGCAGCTGGACGGCAACTTCATCGGCCCCAAGATCCTCGGGTCGTCCATTGGCATCTCGGCACTGTGGATACTCTTTTCGATCGTGGTCGGCGGCGATCTGTTCGGCATCGTCGGCATGGTCGTGGGCGTGCCGGTCTTTGCCACCCTCTATGGTCTGGCGCAGGAGTTTGTCCACTACGCGCTGGATAAGCGCGGCATCGACAGCGAGGGCAACCCGGTAGAACACGAAGCCGAAGATACAGAAAATGTGTTTGAGTAAAGGGGGACGAAAGCCCCGCAGGCCTCGTAAACTCGGCCAGCTCCCCACTTCGTGAGGAGCCTTTTTGCGCGGGCTTTGCCCGCGTGAAAGCCTCCTCGCATAGCGGGGAGGTGGCCGAGCGTCAGCGATGGCCGGAGGGGCTTAGCCCGCCTGCCACAAAAATAAGCCGCTGTTTACAGCATACGCACTGTAAACAGCGGCTTTTCTTTTTGCAATTTACGCCCCCGGCAGCAGTGTTACAACATCGCGCAGCAGCACCAGCGGGCTTTCGCCCTTCTGGACGCGCAGGCTGAAATAGGGCCGCCCGATGGCGTTGTACAAAACGCGGTGGGGGTACTGCTCCATAACCTTGTCGAGCTGCTTCGGGCCGACGATGTCGGAGTAGAGGATCAGCTGATCGCCGCGCTGGACGATCTCGGCAATGCCGACCCGTGCCGCCGTCACCCGCACAAGGGATACATCCACCAACCCCTGCACGCTCTTGGGCGGGCTGCCATACCGGTCGATCAGCTCATCCAGCACATCCTCGGCATCGGCGGTCGTCTCAATGGCGGCGATCCGCTTGTAGGCCTCGATGCGCCCGGCGGCATCTGGGATATATTCCTCCGGCAGGAAGGCGTCCACCGTAATGTCTACAAGGCAGTCGCTCTTGTCGGGGGGCGGGGCCTCGCCGCGTGCGGCGGCAATGGCCTGACCCAGCATCTTGACATACAGGTCGTAGCCGACAGCCTCCATATGGCCGTGCTGGCTGTGGCCCAGCAGGCTGCCCGCACCGCGTATCTGCAAATCACGCATGGCGATGCGGAACCCGGAGCCGAAGGAGGTGAACTCCCGGATGGCGGAAAGGCGCTTGGCGGCGATCTCGGTCAGCACCTTGTCGCGCGTAAAGGTGAAATACGCATACGCCTTGCGGGAAGAACGCCCCACGCGGCCGCGTATCTGGTAGAGCTGCGACAGGCCCATCCGGTCGGCATTCTCGATGATGAGGGTGTTGCAGTTGCGCACATCAACGCCGGTCTCGATCAGCGTCGTGCAGACGAGGATGTCGATCTCATTGTCAAGCAGCTGCTGCCACACAGAGGAGATCTGCTCCTCGGTCATCTTGCCGTGGGCGATGCCGATGCGCGCGCCGGGGACAAGCCTGCCGACCCGGGCGGCACATTCCTCAATGTTATCGACCCGGTTGTGCAGGTAGTAGACCTGCCCGCCGCGGGCCAGCTCCTTGCGGATGGCCTCGGCCACGATGCCCTCGTCATATTCCAGCACATAGGTCTCGATGGGCTGGCGCTCAAACGGCGGCTGCTCGATCGTGCTCATGTCCCGTATGCCGGAGAGCGCCATGTTCAGCGTGCGGGGAATCGGCGTGGCGGACAGGGTCAGCATATCCACGCCGATGAAGTTCTCTTTCAGCTTCTCCTTGTGCTTGACGCCGAAGCGCTGCTCCTCGTCAATGATGACAAGCCCCAGATCCTTGAACTTCACATCGTTGGAAAGCAGGCGGTGGGTGCCCACGACAATATCCACCGTGCCGTCCTTCAGCCCGCGCAGTGTCTCCTTCTGCTCCTTGGCGGTGCGGTAGCGGGACAGCAGGCCGATGCGGATAGGGAAGGACTCCATCCGGGTCAGCGCCGTGTTGAAATGCTGCCACGCCAGAATCGTGGTTGGAGCCAGAATGGCGCACTGCTTGCCGCCCATCACGCATTTGAAGGCGGCGCGCAGCGCAACCTCCGTCTTGCCGAAGCCGACATCGCCGCAGAGCAGGCGGTCCATCGGCCACGGCTCCTCCATGTCGTGCTTGATCTCGGCCGCGCAGGTCAGCTGGTCGGGGGTCTCCTCGTAGGCGAAGCGCTGCTCAAAATCACCCTGCCAGATGTCATCACAGGGGAAGGCGTAGCCGTGCGCCTGCTTGCGGCGGGCATACAGCTCAATCAGCTCCTTGGCCATCTGCTCGGTGGCGGCCTTGACCTTTTTGCGGGTCTTGGCCCAATCGGTGCCGCCAAGGTGGCTCAGCTTGACATTGTCGCTGTCGCCCGGTGCCGTATAGCGGGACAGCAGATCCAGCTGGGTGACCGGCACATACAGCACATCTTTTTTGTCATACTCAATGCGCAGGTAGTCCTTCTGCACGCCCTGCACGGTCATGCGCTGGATGCCCGCATACCGGCCTATACCGTGGCTCTGGTGTACGACCAGATCGCCGACGGTGATCTCGCTCAGGCTGTTCAGGGCATCTTTGCTGCGTTTTTTCTTTTTCTGCGCACTGCTGACGCCGAACGCACGGGCCGTAAAGACCGCGTATCGGGCAAACGGCAGGCTGCACCCGGCGGAAAGCTGCCCCGGCAGCACCTGCACCAGCCCGGCAGTGCCCGCAGCGGCGGCATCGGTGGTGACCTGCAGCCCCTTGGTGCGCAGGTCGGCGGCAAGGCCGGCCGCCGCGCGGGGCGTACCGGCCATAACGGTCACGGCTGCGCCGCCGCTGCACAGCGGCTGTATATCCTCCAGCAGTGCGGCAACCTCGCCGCCCCAGGCGGGCAGCGTGTGGGCCGGTGCGTTGACGATGGCCTTCAGCGGTATGTCGGGCATGCTGCGCGCAAAGTTCTCCGCGCAGAGCGTGCGGTGGGCGGCGGTCTGCGCCCAAAGCCAGCCGGCCTCGGTGTAGAGCTTGTCCAGACCGGGGGCGAGTGCGCCGTCCTCCATCAGGGCGGAGAACTCCTCCCCCCGGCGGTAGGCGGTGGCGCGCGCAGCCTCCCGCAGGGAGGCCGGCTCCTCCAGAATCAGCAGCGGATCGTCGAAATAGTCAAGCAGTGTGGCGGGCTCGGGATAGCGCAGCGTCAGGTACTTGTCCATGTCCACCGGCATTGCGCCGCCGTCCAGCTGGGCCAGATCTGCGGCGGTGCAGGCCTCAAGCGCGGTGCGCCGCTTGCCGCGCGCCTTTTTGATGCAGCTGCGTATCAGGGCGGCAGCCTCGGCGGGCTGGGCAAACAGCACCTCGCGCGCGGGGGAGACATAGATTTTTTCAATCGGCTCGTCCCGGCGCTGGGTGGCCAGATCGAAGCTGTGCATCGTATCGATCTCGTCCCCCCAGAACTCCAGGCGGGCGGGCTGCTTCATGTCGGGCGCGTAGATATCCACAATGTCGCCGCGGATCGAAAACTGGCCCGGCCCGTCCACCTGATCGCGGCGGGCATAGCCCGCGCCGTACAGCAGGGCGGTCAGCTCGGCCCGGGGCAGCGTGTCACTGGGGTGCAGGGTGCGGGTGTTGGCGCAGAACTCGGCCCGCGGCGTTGTGTACTGGGTCAGGCCCTCGTCCGGCACGCAGACGGCCTGCAGCCGCCCGCCCACCAGATCGCCCAGCACAGCCAGACGGCGGTATTCGTACTCGCGGCCGGTGCCCTCGATGGGGCGCAGCACATAATCGCGCGCGGGGAATACCGCCGCAGCGATGCCCAGCGCGTTCAGATCACCGGCAAAGCGGGTGGCCTCGGCCTCGCCGGGCGTCACAATGCAGAGCGGGCGGCCCAGCGCCTGCGCCAGCGCGGCGTAGATCAGGGCGCGCCCTGCGCCGGGAACGCCAAATAAGGCGCAAGCCCCCGGGGACCCGAGCGCCTGCGCCAGTTTGGTGTATTCTTCGGTTTTGGTAAAAAGTGCGTTGAACATAGAGTACCCACATGCATAGCAGGCACAGGGCAGGCTGCCCTGTGCCTGACTGTTTGCTGTATCAGCTCAAAAATTCGGCCTTCAGCCAGCCGTATTTGCCGTCATAGTTCACAACGACCCAGCTGCCGTCCTCGTTGGCGCCCAGTGCGGTCACAACGGTGGAGGCGGGAACCTTGGACACCTTGTCATAGTCGGTGCCGGGGCCGGCGCGCATGTTCAGGTTGTTGTCAGGTGTGACAGTATAGCTCGGCTGCTCGCCCTCGTTGTAGATAACGGCAGGCTGGACGCTCAGGCCGTCAAAGGTGGGCACAGGGGTCGGCTCCGGGGTGGGCTCCGGCTCGGCGGGCTGCTCCTCGGCAGGGGGCGCGGCGGTGTCGCCGGTGGACTCCGTGGTGAAGCTGTCGGCAGTCGGGTCATCCACGCCTGCTGCAGCAGAGGTGGTATCGCTCGTCGCAGGGGTCGCGTCACCGCTGCCGGTCTGGCCGTCAAGGTTGCCGGTCAGCAGCAGCACGCTGAAGATGATGCTGGCAACCAGCGCGACGGCGCAAAGCACCAGACGGGTCATGGCTTTCTTTCGTAAATCACTCATGGTAACACATCCCTCAGTGGTTGAACTTGTTCTGGGCGTACTGCAGGTTGCCGTCCATCAGCAGCCTGCAGGCGTCCTCAATATCCGGGTAACGGTCGGTCATCGCCTTGCGGTCGGCAGGGGGCAGCTTACCCAGCACCCATGCGGCCAGATCGTACTGCGGGTTGGGCTTGGCACCGATGCCGATGCGGATGCGGGCAAAATTCTCTGTGCCGAGGCTCGCAATGATGCTTTTCAGCCCGTTGTGGCCGCCTGCGGACCCGTGCGGCCGGATGCGCAGATGCCCCGGCTCCTGCGTGATGTCATCACACAGGACGATCACATGGTCTGCGGGGATCTTATAAAAGTTGGCGGCAGGCGCGATGCTCTGGCCGCTCAGGTTCATATAGGTCAGCGGCTTGAGCAGCACGACCTTGTGGTCACCCACCTGCGCCGTGCCGTACAGCCCCTGCCATTTGGCCTTGGCAATGTCGCAGTGCCACTGCGCGGCCAGATAGTCCAGCGCTTCAAACCCGGCGTTGTGGCGGGTCCCGTCATATTTCGGTTCGGGGTTGCCCAGCCCGGCGATGAGCCAGTCTGCCCCGGAGGTCATTCCAAACATAGTGTGTCCTTTGTCGTGTTGATACGCTTTGCAGGGGCGTCGAGGACGCCGCCCTCTGCAATATTATTTCGCTTTCTTCTCTGCTTCCAGCTTCTGCTTTTTGGCAATGTACTTTTCGAGCTTCTTCTCGCCCCAGCCGTTGATCTCGGTCTGCTTGGCGCGCTCAATGCCCAGCGCACCGGCCGGCACATCGCGGCCGATGGTGGAGCCTGCGGCGGTAAAGGCGTGGTCGCCCACGGTCACGGGGGCCACCAGATTCGTGTTGCAGCCGATGAAGGCGTAATCCCCGATGGTCGTGTGGAACTTACCCTCGCCGTCATAGTTGCAGGTCACAGTGCCGCAGCCGAAGTTGCAGTACTTGCCCACGGTGGCATCGCCGATATAGGTCAGGTGGCTGACGGTGTTGCCCTCGGCAAAGTCGGCGTTCTTCGTCTCGACATAGGCGCCCAGATGGCAGCCCTCGGCGGTTCTGGTGCCGGTGCGCAGATGGCTGAAGGGACCGATCTTGTTGTTGGGGCCGATGTGGCTGTCATAGCACTGGCTGGCGTTTACGGTGGAGCCGGCCTCGACAACGGTATCCTCCAACAGGGTGTTGGGGCCGATGACGCAGTCTGCGCCGACCGTGGTCCTGCCGCGCAGGATGCAGCCCGGCAGAATTGTGGCGCCGGGGGCAATAACGACCTCCGGCTCAATATAGACATCGCGGCTGATAAAGTTTACGCCGTTGTCCAGATGACGCTCAAAGGTGGCAGCATAGCGCTGCTGCGCCAGCTCAAATTTTTCTTTTGCGGTAGCCATAGTACATCTTCCTTTATATACAGCTGTTCCGCCGGGCGGCACCCGGCGGTCTTTTACACTTCTCTATTGTATATCACGCGGCGCATTTTAGCAAGCCGAAAAACGCCGCAGGGGCCGAATTATACCAAAAATATTGTGCGCCGGGCACCCCCCTGCGCACATCCGGGCCCGCACAGGATAAATCCAGACAAATTCAAAAAAGATTTCAAACTTTCTTCCCATTATAATTTACACGATTTTTGTGCAAATTGCAATAGGCAAACCAAAAAAGTTTGTCTACTTTTCGGCGAAAACATTGAGCATTTTTTTAACAATCTACTGGAAATCTGTCCTTTGGTCTGTTATAATGGACTATGCAAACATGATTTATGTGATGCAAACACGTCACCAATTTGGGAGGTAACTATGAGCAAGAAATTCTTGTACCTGTTCAAAGAGGGTCATGACGCCTTCGGCGGCGACCAGACCACCATGAAGAATACTCTGGGTGGTAAGGGCGCCGGTTTGGCCGAGATGACCCACGCCGGCATGCCGGTTCCGCAGGGCTTCACCATCACCACCGAGGCCTGCACCCAGTACTATGCTGACAACCGCGAGATCAACGATGAGATCAAGGCGGACATCTTCAAATACATGGGCATCCTCGAAGAGCAGACCGGTAAGACCTTCGGCTCCATCGAGAACCCTCTGCTGGTTTCTGTCCGTTCCGGCGCCCGTCAGTCCATGCCCGGCATGATGGATACCATCCTGAACCTCGGCCTGAACGATCAGGCTGTTGAGGGTCTGGCCAAGAAGACCGACAACCCCCGCTTTGCCTACGACTGCTACCGCCGCTTCATCCAGATGTACTCTGATGTTGTCATGGAGCTGGGCAAGAGCTTCTTTGAGGAGCGCATCGACGCCATGAAGGAGCGCAAGGGTGTTACGCAGGACGTCGACCTGACTGCCGATGATCTGAAGGAGCTGGTCAAGGAGTTCAAGCAGATCTACCTCGAGAAGCAGGGCGAGCAGTTCCCGCAGGACCCGAAGGAGCAGCTGATCGGCGCCGTTAAGGCCGTTTTCCGCTCTTGGGACAACCCCCGCGCCAATGTGTATCGTAAGATGAACGAGATCCCCTACGAGTGGGGCACCGCTGTCAACGTGCAGCAGATGGCCTTCGGTAACTCCGGCATGCGCTCCGGCACCGGCGTTGCTTTCACCCGTAACCCCGCTACCGGCGAGAAGAAGCTGATGGGCGAGTACCTGATCAATGCTCAGGGCGAGGATGTCGTTGCCGGTATCCGTACTCCTTCTCCCATCAGCAAGCTGCATGAGGAGATGCCCGAGGTTTACGATCAGTTCGTTGAGATCGCTACCCGCCTCGAGAACTACTACAAGGATATGCAGGACATGGAGTTCACCATCGAGGATGGCAAGCTCTTCATGCTGCAGACCCGTAACGGCAAGCGTACCGCGCAGGCTGCTCTGCAGATCGCCTGCGACCTCGTTGATGAGGGCGTTATCACCGAGCAGACCGCTGTGCTGCGCGTTGAGCCCAAGCAGCTCGACACCCTGCTGCATCCCCAGTTCGATGCCGCTGCCCTGAAGGCTGCCGAGGCTATCGGCAAGGGTCTGGCTGCTTCTCCGGGATCTGCCTGCGGCCGCGTTGTCTTCTCTGCTGAGGATGCAGAGGAGAAGGTCAAGGACGATGCTTGGAAGAAGGTCGTTCTGGTCCGTCTGGAGACCAGCCCCGAGGATATCGTCGGCATGCAGGTCTCTCAGGGTATCCTGACCGTCCGCGGCGGTATGACCAGCCACGCTGCCGTTGTTGCCCGTGGTATGGGCACCTGCTGCGTCTCCGGCTGCGGCAACGACAACAGTGTTGCCATCGACTATGACGCCAAGGTCATCACCATCAACGGCCACACCTTCCACGAGGGTGACTGGATGAGCATCGACGGCTCCACCGGCAACATCTACGAGGGCCAGATCGCTACCGTTGCTTCCACCGAGAACGCCAACTTCAAGCGCTTCATGGGCTGGGCTGACGCCAACCGTCAGATGAAGGTCATGACCAACGCTGATAACCCGAAGGACGCTCAGAACGCTGTTGACATGGGTGCCGAGGGCATCGGTCTGTGCCGTACCGAGCATATGTTCTTCGCTGAGGACCGCATCAAGGCTGTCCGCGAGATGATCTGCGCCCGTACCGTTGAGGAGCGCAAGGCTGCTCTGGCCAAGGTTGAGCCGTTCCAGGAGGCCGACTTCACTGCCATGTACCGCATCATGGGCGACCGTCCGATGACCATCCGTTATCTGGACCCGCCGCTGCATGAGTTCCTGCCCACCAAGGCAGAGGACATCGCTGCTCTGGCTGCCGATATGGGTATGACCACCGAGGAGCTGAACAACGTTGTTGTCAGCCTGCATGAGTTCAACCCCATGATGGGCCACCGTGGCTGCCGTCTGGCTGTTACTTATCCCGAGATTGCCGAGATGCAGACCAATGCTGTCATCAAGGCTGCCATCAAGGTTTCTGCTGAGACCGGCAAGATGATCACGCCTCACATCATGATTCCTCTGGTTGGCGAGGTCAAGGAGCTGAAGTTCGTCAAGGACGTTGTTGTCAAGACGGCTGATGCCCTGATCGCTGCTGCCGGCGTTGACATGAAGTATGAGGTCGGCACCATGATCGAGATCCCCCGTGCAGCCCTGACTGCCGGCGAGATTGCCAAGGAAGCTGACTTCTTCAGCTTCGGCACCAATGACCTGACCCAGATGACCTTCGGCTTCAGCCGTGACGACGCTGCCAAGTTCCTGTCTGCCTACTACGACAGCAAGATCTACGAGAGCGATCCGTTCCAGCATCTGGATCAGATCGGCGTTGGCAAGCTGGTCAAGATGGCTGCTGCTGACGGCCGCGCCACCAACCCGAACCTGGGTCTGGGCATCTGCGGCGAGCACGGCGGCGACCCCTCCAGCGTTGAGTTCTGCCACAATGTTGGTCTGGACTATGTCAGCTGCTCTCCCTTCCGTGTTCCCATCGCCCGCCTGGCCGCTGCTCAGGCTGCTATTAAAAATCCGAGAGCGTAAGATTGTTGCAGAATATGCACAAAACGCTCACGTAGATAGCTAAAATGAAGCGCATCACCCGTAAAAAGGTGGTGCGCTTCGTGTTTTTAATGGAATTTAGAGATATACAAGGGGGAAAGTGTATCATTTTTCGGGGCAAGCTATTGCGTTTGTTTCCCCCCACACCCCCTTTCAGCTAGCTGAAGTGATAAAAGCCAGCTGAAAAAGAGAATATTCGTATCCTTTGCACCTTACCTGTATCGGGCAAGGTGCTTTTTTATTACAAACTTGGAGGTAGTCCTATGGGTAAATACTGCGTACCTGATGCACCGCGGTATCAGCCACAAGGTTCTGCGCCACTGCGTGAGCAGCGGAATCCTGTACCAAACCACACGCGGTTCGTACCGCAACTGCGTCTTTGTGGGCAAGGATGAGGGCGGCATTCCTCGTTCAGCGTTTCAACGCGGCTGTCAGGGAATATTCCGTGGTGATATACTCGGCAGCCAGAAGAAGTTTGGCTTTCTGATTCCCGCAGAAAACCCTGATTGTGAAATTGTAGAGATGTACGTGGCTCCGATTGACGCCATGTCCGGCGCAACCCTGCGACAGTACAAGCACGATATGCCGTGGCGTAGCGTCCACTATCTGGCATTGGGAGGTCTGAACCATCAACCGATTGATTACTTTTTGGAGCAACACCCCAGTGTTAAAACCGTAGTTCTCTGCTTTGACCGTTATGAACCCGGAAGAAATTTTGCGGAAGTGACTGCAAAACGACTCACAGAGCGTGGCTACATTGTGCGGGATACGCCGCCTGCCATGTGTAAATCTGAACGGAACAAGATTTCCGGCTGCTGTTGTGAGTAAAAAGGATTTTGATTTTATGCGCCAGGACGGGGATATTGGCTCTATGGACTATGATCAGGCGGTAAAG